>Ga0351877_1074_pt1 | contig 30312 bp, 20 predicted proteins | sample BONcelFGM3001D13_FD_206775 | JGI IMG/M metagenome (GOLD analysis project Ga0351877, IMG submission 206775) | Enriched cells from coal bed in the Powder River Basin, Montana, United States - BONCAT cells FGM rep3 HSBNCT.FGM.300.1.D13 ...
GGTGATGTCTGGCATAGGTGTCATTTTAAATCCTCATTCCAGGGCCAATAAAAAAAAGCCCGACAGGATTTTGCAATTTGGGTTCATAGTCGGCGACAAAGGTTCCTGCCATGCCACGGAAACTCTGGCTCAGGTGAGCGAGCTTGCCCGTGAATTTAAGGAGCGCGACATCGAAATACTCGGCATTTCCGGCGGTGATGGCACCTTGCATCAAACGCTTACCGCCTTTATGGATGTTTACGGTGAAAAGCCGCTTCCTAAAATAGCGGTACTTCGCGGTGGCACGATGAACAATTTAGCCACCCAGTTGGGCATTAAAGGTTCTTCCGAAAAAATCCTGTCGGATCTCATCATGAAGTACCATAGCAATGAGGCCTTTGGCGAAAAAAAGATAAATCTTGTCTGTATCAATGGGAGACATGGTTTTTTGTTCGGGATGGGGCTCATCGACAGATTTATAAGAAAATATCAAAGTGTTCCTGAGCCCACACCGATGAGGGGTTTTTCTCTTCTTGTTCATGCATCCATATCTTCCCTGCTAGCAGGCAGGTTTTCGCAGCATTTGACTAGGCGGTTTAATGCGAGGATCTACGTCGATGGAAGACTAATGCCCTTCAAAAACTACATGATGATATTTTCCGGAACGATGGAAACGCTTGGTTTTAGGTTCAGGCCGCTTTACCGGGCAACTACCGTCAACGGGAAATTCCAGTTTGTAGGAATATCCTGTACCGGGAGGCAACTGGTTTTGACCTTTCCAAGTGCGCTAATGGCAAAGCCTTCTGGGAGTCCTCATTACATCGACGAGATGGCCGGCAAGGTTGTTTTGGAATTTGATGAGCCAATGCACTATAACATAGATGGCGATGTCATAGAAGAGCCCGCCGAACGCATCGAAATCACAGCTGGTCCCTTGGTCACGTTTCTTCTGTAGCTGCTTTTCAACTCTAATCCGGCAAAATATTGAACACAGGTGCTGCCCCATCGTTGCGACTGGCCGGTTCCGACGTCCGCATAGTTTTTTGTTTCAAAAAGCCATTTGTGGCGGCGAGGATTCTCGAGTTGCAAGCCCTCGTAAACCTTGTCAACCTTTGACAAAGGAACCAAATTATACTATTCACTTAGGCCGTTATGGATAACCTGCAAAACTATCTACTCATCAACGAGGCGGCACGTTTTTTGGGTGTGTCGGCGGGTACTCTCAGGAATTGGGAGAGAAGCGGCAAGATTAAAACCCATCGCCATCCGGTAAATGGGTATCGGCTATATAAAAAGAAGGATTTAGAAGAACTGCTCAAAAAGGTGATGCAGTCATCAAAAAAGTAATGAAAGATGTGAATAAATGAGTACTGATTTAACGTTTATAACCAATGAGTCAGGGCAAACCTTGCTCGACCGGTTTAATGACCTTCTCAAGGAAGATACCCACTTCTTTGACTGTCTAGTTGGCTACTTTTTCTTGAGCGGTTTTTACAAACTTTATCCATCATTGGAAAAGACAGAAAAGATACGAATCCTCATCGGCCTTAAAACGGATCATCGTACTTTTGAGTTGATTGAACGTGGCAATCAGGAACTTGATTTCAAATCCCATGCGGAGACAAAAGAGGCGATGCCGGGCCGTATTCTTGATGAGCTCGAAGGTTCCGACGATTTCCATATCCAGGCCAACGCCTCCGAATCAATCGAAATGGGTGTAAAAAAGTTTGTCGAGTGGATCCGTGAGGGGAAATTGGAAATCAAAGCTTATCCAACTGACAAAATTCACGCCAAACTCTATATCATGACCTTTCACGAGGGCGATCGTGATAAAGGCCGTGTGGTTACGGGGTCCAGCAATTTTTCTCAATCAGGATTTCGGGACAATCTCGAATTTAATATTGAGCTCAAAAATCGTTCGGATTACGAATTTGCATTGGCCAACTTCAATCGACTTTGGGCAAAGGCTGTTGATGTAAGCCGCGACTATGTTACAACGATCGAAGAAAAATCACCATTTGCCAATTTTACGCCTTACGAACTTTACCTTAAATTTCTGTATGAATATTTCAAGAGTGAACTAAGTCCATCTGAAGATAGGGAGCGAGTCTATCAACCGATAAATTTCAAACGTTTGCGGTATCAGGAAGACGCCGTGATGACCGCCAAGAGGATTCTTGATGAATACGGCGGCGTTTTTATCTCCGATGTGGTGGGCTTAGGAAAAACCTATATATCGGCCTTGCTTGCCCAACAATTACCCGGGCGGACCCTTGTTCTAGCCCCGCCAACACTTCTAGACCCTGACAATCCTGGATCGTGGACGAGCGTGTTCGAGGATTTTCGCATCCCTTTTACGAAATGTTCCATTGGCAAGTTGGATGATCTCCTGAAAAGGGGCGTAGAAAAATATGATAACGTCTTTATCGACGAGTCTCATCGCTTTCGCACGGAAGCCACACCGACATACGAAACGCTGTATAAAATCTGTCGTGGGAAGAAGGTTGTTTTGGTGAGTGCCACTCCCCTCAACAATTCACCCAAGGACATTTTGAGCCAGGTCAAACTCTTTCAACCCGGGAAAAACAGCACCATTCCCAATGTTCGCGATCTTGAATATTTCTTTGGGGAACTGGAAAAGAAACTCAAAAAACTGGACCGCAAAAAAGACCGTGAGGAATACCTGAAAACGGTTCGTGAAAATTCCAAAGCAATCCGTGAAAGAGTCCTTAAATATCTCATGATTCGCCGCACACGAACAGAGGTGCAGAATTATTATGGCAACGATCTGAAAGAACAGGATTTAAAATTTCCAGAGGTAGCCGATCCGGAACCTCTATTTTATCAGTTCAGCACAGAAGAAAACACGATTTTTAATAAAACTATTGAACGCCTCGCACAAGATTTCACATATGCGAGATATCAGCCATTAAAACAGGAATATTATAAGGGCGAGGCAAAACAGACCGAAATTCAGGGCCAGCAGAACCTTGCCAAGTTCATGAAGATATTGCTTGTTAAGCGCCTTGAAAGCTCCCTCTATGCCTTCCGATCCACCATTGAGCGGTTTATTCAGTCATACGAGCGCTATATTGAGGAATTCAACAACGGTCATGTTTATATCAGCAAAAAACATATCCATAAAATATTCGAATGGCTGGGTGATGACAACGCCGACAGCATTGAAAAACTTATCGATGAAGAGAAGGCAGAACGATTAGACGCCGCAGATTTCTCTCTCCAGTTTATCGAAGATCTCCGTAACGATTTGCAGATTTTGAGAGAGGTTAAGTCAATGTGGTCTCGGTTCAAAAGGGATCCAAAATGGACCGCCTTTGCGACCTTTTTGCGAAAAGATATTAAACTCCAATCAAACAAGCTGATTATCTTCTCCGAATCCAAGGAAACAGCCATCTACCTCACAAAGAAATTCCAAGAGGATATGAACGAGAACGTCTTGCTCTTTACCGGTGAGTCCAGTGAAGAGCGACGAAAGATCATCATTGATAATTTTGACGCAAACGTCGTTCGCCAGAAGGATGATTATCGTATTCTTGTCACCACCGAGGTAATGGCGGAAGGCGTCAATCTCCATCGGGCGAGCATAGTGATCAACTACGATATCCCATGGAATCCCACACGGCTCATGCAGAGGGTTGGCCGTGTGAACCGTATAAATACCAAATTTCCGGCTATCTATACTTACAATTTTTTCCCGACCGAAGAAAGCAACGATGTCATTAAACTTAAAGAAGCGGCGGAGACAAAAATCCACGGATTTATCGAAATACTGGGGGCTGATGCTAGGCTCCTCACCGATGGCGAAGAGATAAAATCGCATGATTTGTTCCAGCAACTGAATTCACGCAAGACGATTACAGGTGAAGACGAGGAGGAAGAGACCGAACTGGAGTATCTGAAAGAAATCCGCGATATCCGCGACAATAATTCGGAGCTGTTCGCGCGGATCAAAAAACTCCCCAAAAAGGCCAGATCAGCAAAGCAAAATATCGAAAAGGCCAATGCCCTGCTAACTTATTTTAGGAAGGACCGGCTCGAAAAATTCTATTTAGCTGCGCCGACTACAAAGACATCCAAAGAACTCGATTTTTTTGGGGCGGTTTCATACCTTAAAGCGGATCCAAAGGAAAAGTCGGAGAAACATAAAGGCGATTTCTACAGGCTTCTGGATATGAACAAAGAGGCCTTTATTATGTCCACGATGGAAGATCATATGGAAAGGAACCAAGCAAGTCGTGATAATGCCACAAAAATTCTCATGAGACTAAAGGCAAAGGAAATCAAATATTATGACGGTTATATCGAAGAGGACGAGGAGTATATAAAAAGCGTGATTCGCCTCTTAGAAGATGGGAACCTGCCCAAACCGACAACCAAGAAAATTGCCAACGACTTAAGTCAGGAGGCAGATCCGCAAAAAGTACTGGGCATCTTAAAAAGACATATTTCAGACGAATTCTTTAAGGCTACGCATGCAGAAAGGAACAGGAGTTTCGGAAGCCCCCGAGAGGTTATTTTGTCATCCTATTTGGTTGGAGAAAAAGAATGAGCGTTACATCAAATTTACTTTAAAATTGTTTAGGTGAAAATATGTTTACTGAAGAAAAAATAAGATCAAAGGTTGCGGAGCTTAGAAAGCTACCATTAGAAACGGAATGGTTTGAATTTAAAGAGTCTAAAGAAGATCAAGATTTCCGTAAAATTGGGAAGTGTTTTTCAGCCTTAGCTAATGAAGCAAATCTGAATAATCAAACTAATGGTTGGTTGGTTTTTGGCATTCGAGATAAAGATCGAAAAATCGTTGGATCCGACTATCGAAAAAATGATCGAAATCATTTAGATAGTCTTAAAGGTGAGATTGCGAATAAAAATAAACAAGGCCATACGTTTGTTGCAATCTACGAATTGAAATATCCCGAAGGTCGTGTTGTCGTTTTTCAGGTTCCACCGGCACCTCGTGGCATACCTATTGATTTTGAAGGTCATTATTATGGGAGAGTATTTGGGAGAAATGGTCCTGAGCAGGTTCCATTGAGTGAAGAAAAACGTAATAGAATACGTGCGCAATCTAATATTGATGATTGGAGTGCGGGCATTGTAGAGAACGCGACTATTGATGACCTATATCCTGAAGCAATCCAGAAAGCACGCGCTAATTATAAAATAAAGTATCCAAATAAAACTGATGAAGTAGATTCATGGAATGACATTTCCTTCCTAAACAAAGCAAAAGTAACCATTAAAAATCAAATTACAAGAACAGCTATTATTTTATTGGGCAGGGAGGAGTCCGAACATTTTGTCAACCCAGCAGAGATAAAAATAAGATGGATTCTTAAAGACGCCCATAATCAAGAAAAAGATTATGATATGTTTTCATGCCCACTTATTCTAGCTGTAGATAAGGTATTTTCAAAAATCCGCAACATCAAATATCGATATTTAAAAGATGGGACACTCTTCCCCGATGAAGTCCTTACCTACGAACCTTTTATTATACGTGAAGCTTTAAACAATTGTATTGCACATCAAGATTATCCTAAAAGTGGGCGCATCAATGTTGTGGAAAAGGAAAACGGAGAGCTTGTCTTCACAAACTATGGACAGTTTATTCCAAAGTCTGTTGAGCATGTAGTTATTGATGATGCCCCTGAAGAACTTTACCGTAACAAGTTTTTGGCCACGGCCATGCTTAATTTGAATATGGTGGAAACTGTAGGCGGTGGAATTAAAAAGATGTTCAACTTTCAAAAAGCACGTTTCTTTCCTTTGCCCGAATATGACTTGTCGGGCAATAAAGTTAAATTGACGATTATTGGAAAAGTGCTTGATGTGGAATTTGTCAGAGTACTGGCAAACAATCCTGCACTTACACTTCAGGAAATTATTGCGCTTGATAAAGTACAGAAGAAAAAAAGATTAACAAAAGAGGAGACCTCGCATTTAAGACAACTCGGTTTCATAGAGGGCCGCAAGCCAAATTTTTATATTTCTGACAAAGTGATATCAAAAACAGCGGATAGCAACTTAAAGGCTGATTATATAAAAAACAGGCCATTTGACGATGAACATTATAAAAGGATGATTTTGGGTTATTTAAAAAAGTTTGGCCATGCTACAAGGCAAGACCTTAACAGATTATTATTCGATAAATTATCAGGAGTCCTCTCTGATAAACAAAAGCATAACAAAATTATGAATCTAAGAAATGCCTTGAAAAGTAAGGGACTTATTATCAATAAAGGCACAGATCGTAAGCCCAAATGGGTACTAATAAATAAAGGAAATTTATGAGTATTTTATTAGTATTTTTAAGGGGGAATTGGAAAAACAATAATAAATTTAGATAGTTATCATTTTCGATTATTAGTATTTATAGGTAATTTATATGTAAAAGGCCTGATTTTTTATTTAAGCGTATTGACGTATTAGAGGATGGCACAAATTAAAAAACGTAATAATATCAAATATTTATTTAAGCGGTTGCCCTCGAAGGGTTGTAAAATGGAAAAAATCAAGGCCATGCAATTTGTTCAGGAAGTATTCACAAACTCATTCGACAGGGAACATTTTGGTCAATTTGTTCGTGAGTTATTAAACCGCTACGATTCCTCTAAAAGCCAACCCATGCAGGTGCCGGATGCCTTTATCCAGCATGTAAAAAGTTGCCAGCGCCTGGGGACATATAAGAGTCCGGGTGGCGAACTGCTCGATATCCTCATCGTTAATGTTGCCGAAGATTACAAGATTGAAAGGACGCGCACGGCGCTGCGAGATTTTGTCGCCCATAAATTGAAGCGCGGTGACAATTATAAAGAAGCGGCGCTGGTGGCCTTTGTGCCGCCCTCTTTGAGGAACTGGCGGTTTTCCTATGTCCGTATGGAATACGAAACAACTCGTGATCCAAAAACAGGGAAAATCAAACCGGAGGAACGTCTAACACCGGCGCGTCGTTATTCGTACCTTGTCGGCGTCGATGAAAAGAGCCATACGGCACAAAAACAACTGCTCCCCCTTTTAGCTGATGACAAACAGGATCCGGAACTCTCCGCTATCGAGCAGTCTTTTAGCGTCGAAAAGGTCACGAAAGAATTTTTCACCGAATATTCCCGCCTGTTTGAAATCACAAACAAGACACTGACGGGTCTCGTTAAAAAGGACAAGGTTTTGCGTGCCGACTTTGACGCCAAACACGTTGACACTGTCGCTTTCTCTAAAAAACTCCTCGGTCAGATCGTCTTTCTCTATTTCATCCAGAAGAAGGGTTGGCTTGGAGTTCCCAAGAACGGAAAATGGGGAGACGGTCCCCGCGATTTTCTGCGCCGGATTACAGACAAGGCGATGCAGGAAAAAAAGAACGTTTTCAATGATGTTTTTGAGCCGCTTTTTTATGACACGCTAGCTGATGATCGAGGTCACGACGCGTGGTGCAAGACCTTTCAGTGCCGGATTCCCTTCTTAAACGGAGGCCTCTTTGAGCCTATTGCCGGTTATGACTGGGAGAACACCGAGATCAATCTTCCCAATTCTCTTTTTACGAACGGGGAACGATCCCCGCAGGGTGATCAGGGTACTGGTATTCTCGATGTCTTTGATCGTTATAACTTTACGGTCAATGAGGCGGAGCCTTTGGAAAAGGAAGTAGCCATTGATCCGGAGATGCTCGGAAAAGTGTTCGAGAAACTCATCGAGGAAAACCGTCGCAAGGGCCTTGGTGCTTTCTACACTCCACGCGAAATCGTTCATTACATGTGCCAAGAGAGTCTGATTAACTATTTGGATGCTGGTCTAAATAAACCTGAAAAACCAATTGGTGCAGTTACACCGGAACCGGACAATCAGTATATACTTTTTCATAATTCCTGTGAAAAGCCTCTTCCTAAATCAGGCCAGCAAGAGTTTATGGAAATAGGTTCTCGCAATCTTGTTTCCAGAAGCGATCTGGAGCAATGGGTTCACCAAAGCGATCAATATGCCCATTATACCTCTGCCATCGAGGCAGGAATGCTTAAAGGAGACCATTATCCTAAACCGCCGGAATCCATCCGCCAATACGCGCGTGAGATCGATGCCTTGCTACGTGATGTTCTAATCTGTGATCCTGCCATCGGATCTGGTGCGTTTCCCGTCGGGATGATGATGGAAGTAGTTCGCGCTCGCATGGCTCTTACTCCATATTTCAATGATATTGCCGAGCGTACGGCTTATCATTTCAAAAGGCATGCGATCCAAAGCTCGCTGTATGGCGTGGATGTCGATGTCGGTGCCGTTGAAATTGCAAAGCTTCGCTTATGGCTTTCACTTGTTGTCGACGAAGAGGATGTTCAACAAATCAAACCACTACCGAATCTCGATTACAAAATCGTCACCGGCAATTCATTATTCGGAGTCGAAAAAAATCTATTCAATAATGAGCAATTCAGACGATTGGAGAAATTAAAACCGGAATTCTTTAACGAAACCGACCGGAATAAAAAGGCACAGTTCAAAAAAGAGATCGACGATCTGATTCATGAATTGACGAACAGCCATGAGGTTTTCGATTTCGAGATTTATTTTTCAGAAGTGTTTCATGCGAAGGGCGGGTTTGATGTGGTGATTGCAAATCCGCCATATTTGAGAGTTCAGGGGCTTCAAAAAACACAGCCAGAGATGGTCCCTCTTTACAAGAAGATCTTTAAGGCTGCACAAGGAAGTTTTGACCTCTATGCAATTTTCATTGAACGTGGTTTTCAGATATTGCACAGCAAAGGCCACCTTTCCTATATTGTTCCACATAAATTTTTTAATGCCGCGTTCGGAAAAGGTCTACGTGAATTACTAAATTATTCTAAAGCCCTAAAACAAATTGTACGATTTGGAGCGGAGCAGGTTTTTGATTCTGCAACAACATACACTTGTCTATTATTTCTCTCTAGGAAATCCCAAGATAAATTTACTCTACATGAGGTTAAGGATATCTCTAATGTTGGTCGAGTACTTGACTCTATTCGACGTGGTATTGCTGATGTCGGTTATGAGTCAGCTAAACAGGCACAACCCATTTCTGAGAGTTGGGATTTTCATATTGGGAAAGGTGGTAAGCTCCTTGAGAAACTCGGTGAACAGGGTGTAACCTTGGGAGAAATCACTCGAAAGATTTTTCAAGGGATAGCCACTAGTGCCGATAAAATCTATGTCTTACGTCTGCTTCGTACGGCGGGCAACATACTAACCTGTTATTCTAAGCAACTCGATGCAGAAATTCAGATCGAACGTGGTCTAGTAAAGCCTTTTCTCATGGGAAAGGATCTCCATCGCTATGATCCGCCTGTCGCTGAAAACGTTGTCATTTTTCCCTACGATATCAAAAATGGAGCGGCGAGTTTGATGATGCAAGCATATATTGAATCTGAATTCCCTCTCGGTTGGAAATATCTCCTGAAAAATCGCACAGAGCTAGAAAGTCGTGAACATGGTCGATTCAAAGGCTGCTGGCACTGCTTTAGTCGTCCGCAAAACCTCACCGAATTTCAGACGGTGAAAATCATGACACCAGAGATAGCCCTTGGATGCCAAATGACGATAGATTCTAAGGGCGATCTTTATCACACTACGAAGGTATACAGTTTTGTATTCAATCAAAAAACGACAAACCATCCATTGTTTCTCTTGGGCGTATTAAACAGCCCCGTCCTTTGGTATTTTTTGAAATCTACCGGCTATGTCCTGCGCGGCGGTTATTACACATTCAAGACTGATTACCTTCGTCCATTTCCAATAGCATGTTCCCTTTCTAAGAATCCGCCGACGACTAGGCAGGAGAGTGAAATTGTCGAGCTGGTAAAAATGCGGCTTAAACTTGGTCGATCACCGGAGGGTAAAGCGCGTGAGATCGAAGAAATTGAACAATCCATCAATGCCGCAGTCTATTGTCTCTACGGCCTGACCAAGGAAGAAATTGAAATTGTGGAGAATTAAAACTGTGACATCACGATTTCTTATCAACAACGATGGTTCCCCTTTTGAAGCGTCTGAATTGCGAACATTGCGCGGAGAGCTTGATGCCTTGGATAACGCTGGGCGAACGAAATACCGCAACAATAACGCTTCTGAAATTGCGCGGCACGGTGCCACTAAATTTTTAATTGTCTCTGGTCCTGGCACAGGCAAAAGCCATTTGTTCCTTGAAAGGATTGATCATTGGTATCAGCAGAATCAAAACGCAAAAGTCGTTGTAACGAGCTTTGTGCGGAAGCTGGTTGCAGATTTGCAGAGCGATATTGGCGGAGACGGCAAGCTCGCGGATGCCCAAAAAGGCAATATCACCGTATCAACCCTCCATAAATTCGCGCGCAGTATCGTTGAACGGAACCATGGGACAAGGGAGTGGCCATTCAAGTCGCATTTTCGTATTATCGGACAATCATGGGAGGAAATCGTTTGGGGCGATGTGCTCGCCTTTTTCCCAAAGATAGATCAAAGTGCCTATACGTGGAGACGGTTTGAGGAGCAATTACACAATAATGACTTTGACCATACGGGAGAATGGGGGAACATCAAAGAGATCTATTTTATGCTCTGCCAATTTTACAACGTGGCTGGTTTTGCTGATTTGATTTTACGCGCGACACAAGCATTAGAAGAAAATTCTGACTTGAACGAAAATGACCACTTTGTCATTGATGAATACCAGGACTTTAACCTTGCCGAGGAAGCCCTCATCAATCAGTTGGTAAACAATCCAAAAGGTCTGCTCGTTGTCGGTGATGATGAACAAGTTTTATATGAAAAGCTGAAGTCCAGCAAACCGACTTTAATTCGGAATCTATACAGCAATGCGGATTATGCCAATGGCATGCTACCGTTTTGTGGCAGAAGCAGCTATCACATCACAAAAAACGCGGACCATTTTATTCAACAGCACCGGGAAACAGACTGCATAGAAAAAATATACTTGCCTTTGGAAAGAAACGGCGAAGAGCCAAAGGTACAGGTCATTGCCTGTGCAACCGCGCCTACAGCCGTTGATTACATTGAAAAATTCGTTGCGGATCATAAATCTGAAATTGATAGGCGCAAAAGTCAGATTGAGTCTGGTGGTAAAAAGGATGCTTTTTTACTAATTTTGACTCCAGCAAGAGAGGTCAATTTCTACGGGCAATCGAAAGGGAAAATAAAAGCAATCGTAGCCGATTATCAAACAGAAAAGCGTTCTTTTTCGGAGGACTATTACAAGCTACTAAGCTACTACTCCCTTGCGAGCAATCCTCAAAATAATTTCACCTTTCGCAAGGTACTTCACCATGAGGGTATTTCAACGACGCGCGTACACGAGCTTCTTAAATTTGCTATGCAGGCCGAAAAAGACTTGTGCAATATTGAAGATCAGGAAATTGGAGACGCGATGAGCAAAACCAGCGAAATCAAGACAATACTTGACGCCGAAAATTCTATTCCAGACAAGTTAGACGGAGTTGCTCGCCTTATCTCAATTGCGGATAGAGCGAAACTTCAAACTGACATGGAGCGAGAAGCCAGCAATCAGAAGGAAGTAGCGCGCTTGGAGCATGAAGAAGAGGAAGAGGCGGAATTGGATGGAATCGAAGTTAAACGAATGGGGGCAGTCGAATTGATGACTATTGTGGGCTCAAAAGGGCTTTCGGCGGATCATGTTATTATTATCGGTTTTGACAATATAAATATGAACCCGGTTACCAAAAACGCTTTTTATGTTGCCATAACGCGAGCGCGCAAAAGTTTGCATATAATAACTGCTTTGAAATCAGGTGGTGCCCGCCAAGCACATACGTTTTTGGATCAACTGCCGGATGACCATGTAGAGTTTTACAGCTACAAGAAAAGCGATCATTCCAAAAATAAATTACAAGGCAAACAGGGGTTCAAAACCTATATTAACAACCTGAATTCCGTTTCTTCGAGACGCAGGTAAATTTCTGGGAGCCTTTAAGAATGTGAAATTGGTTTGAACATGGCGTAGAAATTAGATCACCTATAATTCTCACAGGTTGTGCGAGAAATTAAAAAATATGCTCCACCTTCAATGCACAAAAAAGGTTCTTAAGATCGTCGGCGAAACCAAGGATGGGCCGGTTCCTATCAGGCCGACATTGCTATCATGGCACGTAAACGAGTTTCGAGTGGCTAGGCGAAAACTTCTGCTCTTTACCAATGACCTGACCTATTATTCCGTATTCTGGTACCCAGCGACCAAACTCCATATCCTGAACATGAAAAATGTTTTAGCATCCGAGCTTATGGACTCACTGATGGCCGCTGGTTTTACACCAGATCGGGTTAATGGGTACTTTGCCGGCTTTGATCATGCCATTTGCACCCCGACCAATTCGCGGCAGGTTTTGGGCGTTATGAATGACCTCAAGCAACAACTCATATTTTTGATGTCCGATTATTATGAGCCGCCGCTCTCTTTTAAGGAAATCACAAGAAGGCTGAACAAGACACCGTATGATACTCCCGGGCACAAGATGTGTTATCCATTCGAGGCCTTTGCGGAGAGGTTAAATCTAGTGAGCGCCGAGATTGGATAATAAACTTTGCCGACGTAAAATTTCGCGGATCGTTCTTCTTAAATCTTCCGATTTATGAATTTGATGAAAGCGCTGCGCTCGTCGCTTCCCTCTCCGGAAGCTCCCGGCCAAGGAAACTCTATTTTCATTTCATGGCCCGCGTCATCGGTTCCGGATATTATAAGCGAGAAGACGTCGCCTTCATGAAAGTTGGATTTGAGCATGGCCCTAACGAACATCTGGGCAAAATCAGGTTTAAGAACGGGTTCGTCGGCGCTCACCTGACCAAGAGGCATTACGAAATAGGATTCCGGATCGTTATTTCCGGTGACTATATCCATGAAGAACTCGGCATCTGTGTGGGTGTAACCCACCACGTAATCGGGAGTGATGCAAAGCCATGGAACAGGCGAGGAAACCGATTCCTTTTTTAGTATATCGATAAACTCCCGGTCTGCATCCGGGCCTTGTTTGTAGATTACTTCACGAATGTGCGTAAACGCAGGTTCCGGATGCGTTTTCCACGGAAATTTCCCGTGGGTCTCAAAGGCCTCGTTAAACTTGCGGTAAGTCCACAGTGAGGCAAGCAGCTTGTTAAAAAAACCGTCGGTCTTTTCAATTCCTGCCTGGAGGTCGAATTCGGGAAAACCCTCGCCATGATTTATATTCGTTTCGCTTATAAAATGTTCGTGAGGAAAGAGTTTGAGAACCGCGTCGCGACCCCTTCCGTGCATGCAGATGCCAACGCTATCGGTCTTGTTATGTATGACAAGGTCAATGGCCGGTTCACCGAAGGCGTCTTGCGGGCCGGAATTTATTCTCGCTAGATGTTCAGATCCAAGATCGAGTGATTTCCAGCTATCTCCTCGCTTCCATTTTATTACGCTGCCCTCGATGCTTATTTCGTCGTTGCCCTCGGTCGCCATTTTTAGGAGAAATTTATAGGCGTATATGCATGCGGCTATACCAACGACAAAGCCCAGAACCAAACCAAGGATAACATGATTTGTAGCTTTAAGCCCTAGTGCATGCAGCAAGGCTGGCATGCCAAGCAATATGATCAAAAAAAACAGCGTTGGAATAACGACTACGTACCATCCGCTTTTGTAGGCGGCACCGATTTTAAACCTGCCCATAAAAACCTCCCATATTTTTCAAACTTCCAGTGAAAACAGGCCTTCGCTGATATCTTTTCGGGCCTGTTCGTATCTATCGATCGTTCCAAGATCGTTCCAGTATCCATTATATAGGAATGCGTCTATTCTTCCACCCTGCTTTAAAATTTTTTTATATCCTTCATTTACAAGGCAGGACGGTTTATTTGTCGGTGGCAAAATTTTCAAGATATCCACCGAAAGAACCTGCAAACCGGTGTAGAGATGAGAGCCCCTGCCAAAGGCTGCAACTCGGTCATTTTCATCGATTTCAAGCGGAGTGAATCCAAGGCTTTCGCCGATGGGCTTGACTACGAGCGTTGCGGCCGCCTTCGTCTTTAGATGGCGATCTATGACATCGCCCAGGTTGGCTGCGATAAGGACGTCGGAATTTAACGAAACGAAAGGTGTTTCGCCGAAAAAAGACTCACAGTTTTTTATACCGCCGCCGGTGCCCAAAATTATTGGTTCATCGAAATAACGGATTTCAAGGTCATATTTCCTGCCGTTCCCGACGTGATCGCGAATGAGGTTTCCCAAGTGATGCAGATTTATCGCAATCTCTTCGATACCGAACTTTTTTAGATAGCCTAGCTGATGGTCGATTAGTGACGCACTTCCAAACGGAAGAAGAGGTTTGGGAATTTTGTAGGTTATTGGGCGAAGTCTGGTGCCGAGTCCTGCCGCCAGAAGCATTGCTTTTTTGATTTTAACGTTCATCATGGCCTTTCTATTTCAGGCAGTCTCCGGATTTTCGGCGTATTTCGCAACGTATTTTTCAATGAGCTTGGAAAGTTCGCTGTATTCGGGAAGTTTCTTTAGCGCGTCTAGCACGTATCCAAGCGAGGTGGGGATGAATTTTAAATAGTTCGGGTTGCCCTTGATTTTATCTATATAGACGAATCTTCCGGCATCTTTTAGTTTTCGTTGGACGGTCACCAGATGAAATTCACGTCGAAAAGCCTTTATTTCGAACCCCATTTTTCCCGCGAAATGTTCCACGAGATGTTCGAGTTTGGGCTCTTCGATTTTTATGTAGGAATCGCGGAGCAGGGCGACGAGGTCGTAGGCCCGAGGTCCCATAAGCGCATCCTGAAAATCTATAAGATAGAGATTGTCGCGGTGCATGATTATATTGCGGCTTTGAAAATCGCGATGCGTGAATACATATTCGAAAGATTCTATTTCCGCCGATATGGCTCTAGTGAGGGACTCGAATGTAAACAAATCTTTCGGGTTTAGTCTGACGCCTGTGAGGCGTTCTATTCCATATTCTCTAAAATGATCGAATTCCCAGTTAAGCAAGGTTGCGTCAAACGAGCGCCTAAAGGCTAGGCAGGACTCGTCTTGATTAGACGAGGTGGCCTTTTGAAGCCGTGCCAGCAAATCAAGGCTCTTTTCGTATATTTTAACGTGATCGGCTGGCGGCGTTTTTTCGATGATCGTTGCCAGCAAATCGTCGCCCAAGTCTTCAAGGACCATAATTTTAGTCTGTGCCGAATAGGTGAGCACCTCGGGCACCAAAATGCCGCAGGATTTGAGATATCCGGCTATGTTGATGAAAGGCAGTTCGTCTTGGCGACCTTTGAAATTGGTTATCTCTTCGGATGCCGACGACTTTCCGGGGGGCATTTGCATGACGATAAAAGACCGGCCGTCTTCGAGGATGGCGCGATGATAGGTCCTGTAGGAGGCATCGCCGTGGAGTTTTAGCAGATCCTTTAGGGCTGAGCCTAGATGTAGATCGTTTTGAAGTATATGTTCCAGTTCGTTTTTCATCAGTTTATAGTTATCATCACATCGGAGTTGCTGGTGTTTTCGCCCACCACGACGAGTATCGGATAAAGGTCTGGGGCGATGCCGGCCGGAATTACAGCCGTTATAGCCTCGGCCTCTTCGTCTATCGGGTTTGGAATTAATTGGTAGCTTTCGGCATAGATGCCTGCGTCGCCTATGATTATTATGTTTGTCGGTGCCGCTGCCGAAAAGCCTATGCCGAAAATGGTTATCTGGTCGCCTGCTGTGGCTATCGCCGGATCGACACGCATGACTATGGGCGGCGAATCCGATGGCACGTCATCGGTGATATCGCCTCCCGAACCGCAAGCCGAAAACAAAATGGCTGCCGCAAAAAACATAAAAACTGCCCTTTTCATGAAAGTTTGGATACTCAAAAACCACCGATCAGGCAAGAAAATGATTTTATAGCAACTTGCACGCCGGTTTGCCCTATGTTACGAGCGTTCATTATTGGAGGAAGGGATGCCAAAGCCGCCGGACACCGAGAAAAAATATTTTGGAAAAATAGACGCGCAAAAGCGTCGCAGAATAGCCGACGAAAAAAAAACGAAGGAACAGCTAGAAGAACTCAAAAGGCTTCGCTGTCTGCACTGGCATAAATGTCCCGAATGTGGGTTTGATATGGAACAGGCGGCGTTTAAAGGCACATCCATACTAAATTGTCATCATTGCGGCGGGGCTTTTCTAAACTCCGAAACTCTTGACGAGCTGTGCGGCGGAGAAAGCAGAATAGTCGAAACCTTTCTGAATATATTCAAATTCAAATAAACCCTGTTTATTCCGGAGACGAAATGGACACGATAAAAACCATCGAATGGAAAGACGACAAAGTCATCATGCTAGACCAGAGAAAGCTGCCATCCGAAGAGGTTTATAGTACCTGTGAGGACTACCTCTGCGTTGCGCATGCCATAAAAAATATGGTGGTAAGAGGCGCGCCTGCGATAGGGGTGGCGGCCGCTATGGGTGCGGCGCTGGGTGCCATGGGAATAGGGGTGGATGATTTCGATAAGTTCTACGCAAAGTTTTCGTCTATATGCGAACGGCTGGGTGAAACAAGGCCAACTGCCGTCAATCTTTTTTGGGCGCTTGATCGCATGAAAAAGTGTGCGCTAGATAATCGAGAACTTCCCCTGAACAAAATTGTCGATATGCTAAAGGCCCTCGCCATAAAAATCTATGACGAAGACATAGAATCCAACGTGATGATAGGCAGGTACGGTCAGGTTTTGTTTCGCGATGGCATGTCGGTTCTCACTCACTGTAATGCCGGTGGGCTGGCTACCGCAGGTTATGGAACCGCGCTGGGGGTCATCTATGCCGCCAATGATTCGGGGAAGAGGATTCACGTTTTTGCCGATGAAACCAGACCTCGCCTTCAAGGTGCGCAGTTAACCGCTTGGGAGCTTCAAAAGCATGGGATAGAGGTGACTGTGATAGCCGACACGATGGCCGGGCATATAATGAAAAAGGGAAAGATAGATGCCTGTATCGTGGGGGCCGATCGAATTGCCTCAAATGGCGACGTTGCGAATAAGATAGGTACTTATCAAGTGGCAGTTCTTGCTCAATATCACGATATTCCCTTTTACGTGGCCGCTCCGTTGAGTACGATAGATCCCAAGTTGGCATCTGGAGCTGACATACCAATCGAAGAGAGAGATACAAAAGAGGTTACTCATATAGGCTCTATGCAAATAACGCCGGATTATGTAGATGTCATAAATCCCGCCTTCGACGTTACTCCGGCAGATTTGATCACCGCAATAATCACCGATCGCGGAATTTTAGAAGCGCCCTTCGATAAATCCATATCGAAAATATTCAGCGCGTAGCTTCATCTATTCGATGGATGTAGATCATTCGATTTGTGGTAGATTTATGCGACTCTTTAGACGCTTTTTTGACGTTGTGACAAAATTTCTTCTTCTCAATAAAAAAAATCCCTTTGTAATAATGCAACATTTCTTGTTTTCCAGCTAGTTACCGACAAACCACAGTCGTTTATTTTTGGCACATATCTTGCTCATCTATAAATATAGGGGGCGGACAATGGCACAAAACGAACCGGTCGCGAAGATGCTTTTTAACAAGGCGCTTGGTGCTAACCTTGGGGAAAATTCAAACGAAAGAAGCACCGTGCTTTCTTGTGGAGGTATTTACATTCCTCACTCCAAAAGACATCGCATAAGTCTTTATCAGGTACTTACGATGCCCGGCTCGGAAGAACCGGTTAAAATATTTACCGGCGCGAAACCAAAGAACATACTCTATGAGGTCCTTATAAAAGAGTCGATGAACTAGCCCCCGGCGTTCACAGTATCCCCTGAAATAATAAAGATCGTTCATATTCCGAGTGTTTATAATCGGTTGCATCGTTTCTGTTGTCATTTGCGCTGAAAAGATGTTAAAATCCGAACGCATATCAGGGGGGGGAGCGTATGAAAAAAGTCGTATTGCCGTTCTTTGCCGTGCTGGTGTCGTTTGTGGTCACATTTCCTGCTGTTTCATTTTCAAAAACCTACACCTGTCCATGTCCGTGCAACTGTCCGGCCACGGGGTCCTCTTCCTATGATACCGGGGGGATTTCCGATACCAGAAACCAGCCGGTCGATATGAACAATGCACCAGTTAATTTCTCGGCGCCATCCTCTTCCGGTCAGACGGGGGAGTACTCAGCGCCATCTCAACCGTCAAAAACGACCGGTGGCTATTCCGATCTTCCTTCGGGATGGGCTGAGCCGGTAGTCATTCCTCAGGGTGCCGTAAGAATAGAAGATTTGGGTTCTCCGTACAGGGGCTCCCCCGCTCAAAGCAAAGGGGCCGGTCATTCTCCGGAGCCTGAAATGCCGAACATGGAAGACAGTTATAAAGATGATTATCAAAACGAATCTCCCCCCGCAACGAAACCGCCTTCAAGATGGGACAGCTAAGATGCAATTTCACAATCAATCCATCAACTAGAGACCTTTAGGAGAATCAGATGACAGAATTTAAACCCTACGTTTCACCAGAGACTACCCTTAAGGATTTTTCGATAAAGGCGGTTATAGTAGGAGCCGTTTTTGGAATACTCTTCGGGACGGCGAATGCCTATCTCGGATTGCGCGTGGGACTTACGATATCTACTTCCATTCCGCTTGCAGTGATTGCCGTGGCGTTTTTCAGATTGATGCGTCCGGTTTGGGGCCGGGTTGGAATTCTCGAAACGAATATAGCCCAAACGACGGGTTCGGCATCCTCGTCGCTGGCATCGGGTGTCATATTTACGATCCCCGCTCTTTTTCTGTGGGGGTTTTCTCCGTCGATAGCGCAGATAGGTACGCTTGCCATGTTCGGCGGAATTTTAGGTGTGCTGTTTATGATTCCGCTGCGCCGATTTCTTATCGTCAAAGAGCACGCTTCGCTGCCCTATCCAGAAGGTACTGCTTCCGCGCAGGTGCTAATGGCGGCAGATAGAGGCGGTACGCGCGCCAAAAATGTATTCATAGGCATGGGCCTAGGCGCAGTTTATAAAGCCGCTTTGGGATTTTTAAAAATCATTCCAGAACATGCCCAGCTTACCGTTCCGTTTATCAAAAAGGCCGTGCTCGGCGTAGAAACATCGCCGGCTCTTTTGGGCGTGGGTTTTATCCTAAATTACAAAATCGCCGCGGTGATGGTCGCCGGCGGCCTTCTCTCGTGGCTTGTTCTAATTCCACTTATAGCAACGTTTGGCGAGGGGTTCACCGCTCCGTTTTTCCCGGAGATGACGAAAACTATCGCCGAAATGGGGCCCGGTGAAATCTGGACGAGATATATCCGCTATATAGGCGCGGGCGCGGTGGCCTTTGCCGGAATAATTACTGTAATAAAAGCGCTGCCCACGATGTATGCCTCGCTTAAAATAGGAATGCAGGAGCTTACCAGAGCTAAAAATGCAGTGGAAGGAAAGGTGAGAACCGATCATGATCTGCCGATGTTTGTGGTGTTTGGCGGCGCGCTTTTGGTGATCATTGCGATAGCCATTGCGCCTCATGCGATAGGCACCGATGGTCCGGCCATCGTCAGGGTGCTTGGCGCCATCTGCATTGCGGCGTTTGCATTTTTGTTCGTGACTGTAAGTTCCAGAATAGTTGGCATGGTCGGCGTCACCTCAAATCCCACATCGGGGATGACCATAGTCGCTCTTCTCGGAACGTCTTTTTTGTTTCTGCTGCTTGGCTGGACAGATGATATCGGCAAAGCCGCAGCCCTTACCGTGGGAACGGTGGTGGCGGTGGCGGCATCGATAGCCGGCGACATCTCGCAGGATCTAAAGACCGGCTATCTAATTGGCGCGACCCCGCAAAAACAGCAGATAGGTGAGATAGTCGGTGCGATGTTTTCGGCGTTTTTCATAGCGGCTGCGGTGTGGCTTTTAGGTGAAGCCTTTACCTTCGGTTCGGCCGAACTTCCAGCACCTCAGGCGACCTTGATGAAGACCGTGGTGGAGGGCGTTCTCCACGGCAATCTTCCGTGGGGGCTTGTATTTATAGGTGCCGCGATAGCGCTGGTGGCGGAACTCATGGGCCTTCGGGCACTTGCGTTTGCGGTGGGCATTTATTTGCCACTCTCCACGATGACGCCTGTGTTTTTAGGCGGTGTGATAAGGTGGCTTGTCGAGCGCGTGCAGCATCATCACGAGACGCACATGGAGGAAATGAAGGATCAGGGCGTTCTCTTCGGCTCGGGGCTTATTGCAGGGGAAGGTATCATGGGCGTACTCATCGCGTTTTATGCCTTTTTCCTTGGAAAGCCGGGCGGAATAGGTGTTATCTGGCCCGGACACTTAGGAGAGATCGTATCCTTTGCGGTTTTCATGGTGCTTGGCGTGCTGATTTTTAGAATGGCGACCAAAAAATCCGTGGTCTGACGAATTTCATGTTTTGATCGAAAAAAGGCCCCGCGATCTTGCGGGGCTTTGTGTATTGCGTATGATGCGCCTCGTCTTTCATAGATGTGATCGAACAGATGTCGTACTTTATCGTGGAGATCGGCACAAAACATCTGGCTGCATTATATTCTGGATTGTTTAAACCCGGAGAAAAATGTTTCAAAGTTGATGAGGTTCGCAGCGGGTTCCAATATGTGTTTTTGAGTAAATCCGAGAGGTTAAAAATGAAAAAAAATGAAAGAGGCCTGTGGGCTACTAAATTTGGTTTTATAATGGCAACTGTTGGTTCGGCTATCGGTCTCGGCAATGTCTGGAAATTTCCCTATATCACAGGGGTGCACGGAGGAGGCGCTTTTGTTGTCACCTATCTTGTATGCATATGCTTGGTGGGTATCCCCGTAATGCTCGCTGAATTGATCATCGGAAGAAGCACTCACCAAAATCCCGAAGGGGCAATTGAAATTCTTGCCAGTAAAAAATCTAATTGGAAAATCATCGGCTACATGGGGATATTTACAGCGTTTATTATTTTATCGTACTATTCTGTAGTTTCGGGTTGGATTCTTAGCTATATCGGCAAATCTATTCTAGGAAAATTCAACGCAAATCAGGATGCTGCACAAATAGCATCTATGCTGGCTACACTTCTTCAAAATGGAACCCTGGTCATTGTTTTGCATTTCGTGTTCATGGCAATCACAACATTCATTGTAATGTTTGGTGTGCACTCTGGAATAGAGAAAGCTTCTAACATTTTAATGCCAGCATTGTTCATCATGCTTTTAGGTCTGCTTATATACGCATTAACTATTCCGGGCAGCTTGTCTGCCCTAGAATTTATCTTTAAGCCTGATTTTTCTAAGCTAACTCCCAAAGCCGTTTTAGAGGGGCTTGGTCACGCATTTTTTACGCTGTCACTTGGCATGGGTGCAATGATAACCTATGGTTCATATTTGAATCACAACCAAAGACTTATACCTTCCGCGTTTCTTGTAGCACTTCTGGACACTGTAGTTGCATTAATTGCGGGTGTGATCATTTTTTCAATTGTATTTACCTTTAATCTTGAACCTGATGCGGGTCCGACATTGATTTTTTCTACACTCCCTTCTCTTTTTTCACAAATTCCATATGGAAACATTATTGCCGTATTATTCTTTATATCGTTGGGGTTCGCGGCGCTCACCTCAGCAATATCGATAATGGAGGTTGTTGTATCTTTTTTTATTGATAAATTTCACTGGACAAGAAAAAAAGTGACTATCTCGGTTGGTTTTGCTGCCTTTCTGCTTGGCATATTAAGCGCTCTTTCATTCAATGTGATTTCAGAGGTTAAGCTACCACTAGGCTTTCTTTTTGGAGAAAGGCCAACATTTTTTGATGCCTTTGATAAGATTGCCTCAAATATTTTACTTCCATTGGGAGGTCTTTTAATAGCGGTATTCGTTGGATTTAAAGTTAAAAAAGCCGTGTTTGACAGAGAGTTGACAACGTCTGAAAAAAAATTAGTGCCGATCATTAAATTCATTCTCAGGTTTGTCGCACCCGCTCTGATTGGAATAGTGTTCCTCTACGGTCTCAATCTAACTCATCCGATATTTGAATATTTGGGAATAGAATGATGGGAGATCTTTTTTAATCAGCCGTTTAAGCGCGATCGATTTTTTTAAAAGATTGACTAGCACGACAAATACATGCCATCACTTGCCGTTAAAATGCGATGGGTATAACCATTTGCGATGATTGGGAGATGAATATGATTAAATCTAGAATTGCGCCTTTTTGCCTGGTGCTGTTTGGGGTCTTTGCCGTAACAGCGTGTGGTGGCGATTTGACTGATGGCCTTCAAGGCGAGGTGCCAGGCAACGGCGATGTCTTCAAGGGCGTCGAATCGAATATGAATGCCGTGCTTTGCAGTTCCCTGGACGATGTAAAGGGGAACCCTTATGAATTAGAAATTTGCGCGTTAGTAGATGCTGGATATTGGAAATTGCCAGTCAATGCATCATCCTCTTTTAATCCTAATGCCGATGTAATTGTATCAGATGAAATTATGACGATACTGAATATCTTGGGACATGGCGAAGAAGCCAGCACCTTTGTCGGCGGAGTTTGTCCCGACAATCCTTACGTTTCTTATGCAGTCAGTAAAAATATTATTAAAGCCGCTGTTTGTCCGGCAGCTTCAAAGCGCAGAATGGTGAATGTCGCGTTAGATTCAGGACGTGCACTTTGGTCTTCAGGGGATAAAAACTTTGACCACTTTAATAAACTTGTAAAAAATTATGACGGACCATCTTTGGGTGAATATGTAAGTCCCTACGGAATTAGCGAAAAATATTTTAAATTTTTACATGAGACGAATGCACTGATCGGATTTGATAACTCGTTTGAAATTAACGACACCTCTTACGGCAAAAAAATTCTTAATCGTGCCGAAGCCGCGGCTGTTATTTACCACGCGCTGGAGGTCGGGGGACGCGATGAGACAATAGCGGTTCCTGAGCATGTTGATTATTTGGCCTATGCTCAAAAGCTATCGATTCTGCCAGATGACTATAATGTCAACGCACCTATGTCTAAGGGTGAGTTTTTGGGAATGGCCGTGAGATTAATGAGGCAGGAAGGTTGTATCGATTATGAAAGCGAGGGAGAGGAAAATCCATTTACCAATGTGCCAGATGACTACGAATTTTTACCCGAGTTGATCGCTGCCGCCGGGCTGCGCGTAATAAAACCAGCATCTTCTTCTCCCGATGGCGCAAAGTGGTCTTTTAATCACTATAATCTAGCTTTGCCGAGGATGCTTGGAATTTCGTGGCTTAATGTATTGCTAGCCAGAACTAATCAGTGCAAAATTTCATGTAAACAAATTTGGCGCGAACATTATGGAGAAACGCAGTTTTCTGCAGCCGATCCATTTGCTGTTAACAATCCCATCGCAACTGCCTGTGCCTATCATCTAGGCGCCCTCCCGCTCGCGATTATCGACGATTATGGTATTGTAAATCCTGATTTGGACGGCATACCCGAAGCGGAAGAATCGCTCGTTACACTTTTTAAAATGCTGCAATTTGAAATTCCTGAGGAGACACAACCAGAACCCGTTCCAGAACCCGATCCAATTTTCAATCCTTATATATCTCCAGATGCTTGGATATCGAATGCAGATGGTATTTTGGGAAACAATGAAGAGGATCACGATCAGGCTTCGGATATATATATAGTAAACATCAACTCGGCGTGTCTATTATCGAAAGATTTATTCATTGCCGGTGTAATCGCCAACGGTGTTGGTCACATCAATATGAGTTCAGTAATGACACAGTTGGAAGAGATTGCGAGACAAGCAGGAGAAGCGCTGCAACGTGAAGTTAGTTTGACAGAAAGAGATGTAATTTGCCTTGATTCGGATTTTGACGGACAAAGAGATTGGGGTTCTTATGGCCATAATTACTATGGCATTTACGGGTCTGTATTGCATAGTCCCGGAGGTAATTATGGAGATAATTGCCGATTAGTTTTCAATCCCAGCCAGGCTTCTTTAGCTCCCTCAACAGGAATTGGAAGCGCTTGCGATATTGTAGATTTGCCCGAAACGGGAACGCAGATTATACCCGAATACCTTCCGCTCAATAGTGACACACCTCAACCCGGACCAACTCCAGAACCAACTCCTGAACCAGATCCAGCGCCTCAACCAGAACCCGTTCCGTCAGGTTTAAATACTTATTACGTAAGGCCCGGCGGTGGAACTGCTGCACAATGTAGCGGTCTTGTGGATGCCGATTATACCGATAACATTGCCAACAGATCCTGCGCGTTTTCAAACCCGATGATTGCTTTGCCGCCTTCCGGCACGCCAGTATTGAAGGGTGGGGATACTTTGATAATAGCCCCGGGCCAATATCGTATAGGCTATGGCGCTCCAGGCGCAGAAGCGTGCAGTGCTGCTTACCCTTGGGATTGTACGATGTCGCGCGTGCCTTCAGGTCCGGATGCCGGGCACCCAACGAGAATACTTGGTGTTAATACAGACGGCCAGTGCCTGTCACCACCTGAACTATTTGGCGTAGAAAGGGCCTACTCGGTTATCAACTTAAATGGCAGCAGCAATATTGAAATTTCTTGTTTTGAAATAACAGATCACGCCGATTGCGTAGAATTTCATAGCGGAGGTATAGCTTGCAGACGAAGCAGTTATCCATTTGGTGAATGGGCTGCGACTGGCATAGTTGCATCCGATTCCAGCAATGTGTTGTTGAAAAACTTAAATATTCACGGTTTGGCAAATTCCGGAATACTGGCCGGGCGTATTTCAGATTGGACGGTTGAAGGTACGGTGATTAGGGCAAATGGCTGGTCTGGATGGAATGGTGATATAATCGGCAACGACAGCAATTCAGGCACAATTAAATTTAGAAATTCCACAATTGAATGGAATGGCTGCGGCGAGTCTTATCCCGCAGGTGAACCAATTGCTTGTTGGGGACAAAGCGCCGGTGGATACGGTGACGGGCTCGGTGTGGGTTCTACCGGAGGAAATTGGATATTTGAACACGTGCAATTTTTGCATAATACATCCGATGGTCTGGACTTGTTGTATCACAATCAGGGCGGCAAAATCATCCTCGATGGAGTGCACTCTGAAGGCAACGCAGGCGATCAAGTGAAAGTAATGGGGGAAACGGAAATAAAAAATAGCATTATCGTTGGCAACTGCGGCTTCTTTGCTGAAAAATCCTTCACCTATAACGTAGATAATTGTCGAGCGCTCGGAAATACGATGTCCTTGGTCTTTCACTCCGCAGCCGATATCTCAATTGTAAATTCAACAATTCATGGGGGAGGAGATTGCCTCATGATTGTCCAGTCACCAGATGGGTTGTGTGGGCGCATTTCCGCTTACAATAACATTTATATTGGAGCTTTGGATTTTTTACAGCCCTGGGAAAATAGCGCGTTTTTATGGACTTCTTGTCCCAACCTACAGTTCGATAGCAGCCACAATATCATTTTCAACGTAAAAAACGGCACTTCCTCCATGGCGTCTAATAGTATCTTTCAAGATCCTATGCTGACGGGTTTTGAAAATGGAATTTTTAATGCCATGCCAAAACAAGGCAGTCCAGCCATAGACGGGGGTATGTTTTACGATGGTCTTGTGCCAGACTTGGATTTTTTTGGAAATCCCAGGCCAGTCGGATCACATAATGATATTGGAGCCATAGAAGTGAGATAGATTTGCAATTGATTACCCGGTCACAGTATCGGACATTTTAAAAAAACAAATTTCATGTGGGTCGTCACGCCTCTAAGGATCGCCGAAGGTTTCTCATTATGAGAAAAAAACATCTTGACAAGCCGGTTCTTTGGATAATAGAGGTCGTATAAACCAACAAAAGGAAAATCATATGAGTATTGGATTGCGAGTTTCTACAGAGGTTTTGTATAGCGAGCTTTTGCGACGTGAGCCTACTATTGATAAAACTATAATGGCCAGATTAGACGCTTTAGCGCGTGATGATGGTTTTGTGGATGTGGATGATGTCTCTTTTCTTGAATCTGGAAAAGTTGCTTTGCCTTGTGTTCCTTATTTAGCACTGTTTTCAGAAAAAGAGGAGGCTTCGATCGTCGAAATTCTTCGTGAAAGAGGATTTAGAAAATACAGTTTCGTTGGAAAACCTCAGACGGATGAGAATTGGATTCAGGGTGTTAATCGTACAACTTATATAGTTCAAGAAGGCGAAGATTCGCTTAATAGATTTCGCATTATCAGGTTATCCAAGAGAGAAGCTGCTGGTACTCAAAAAAAACAGCTTATGATGATTGCAGGTTCTGCCTTTGGGTCCGATTTTTTTATGAAACCGGGTGCTAATGATAAAAGGTCTGAGACCGTTGCCGGTTTTATTGTCAGAAAGGGTGTAGATGTTTGGATGATCGATTCACGATATACCGTGCATCCGGGGAATGGTTTTTCAACCTGTCTCTTTGACAAAAAATGCCTCGGAGATGAGCGAACAAAGGAGTGGGATGCAGACATGTATGCGTCCGATGTGTTATTTGCTGCCGGGATGGTTCGTGAACAAACCGATCAAAAGCCGATCCTCTTTGGACATTCTCTTGGCGGGATGATCGGTGAAATTGTTATGATGAGGGCTCCTCATCTGTTTGATGGCGCGATTATACATGATTCTTTTTTGCGTTCTTCAAAAAAAGAGATCCACGATATCAATCAGGGACCTTATCTGAGATTTAAAAGATTATATGATGAAGGCGTATATCTGGACACAGAACAGAATCCATTTTTTCATGCCGTTGCGAAAAAAATGACCAATCCGTGGATCAATAGCGCCCTTGTAGTTGCGGGCATCGGTTCCATCGGGTTTGTTCAAAGCGTGATTGCAAATTCGGGTGTGAATTTGGCATTGGAGACTGGAATTAGATATTTTTCTACTCATTACGATGAGTTGTTTCCAGAAAATGTTCCGGGATATAAATATTCGTCTGGTGATATTTGGAGCTATGATTATGCGGAGTCGGCGGACTCACTAGCTATGATGCAGGGTCTTGATATGTGGATGGGCGTTCCACTTCATATGGATTTATATGCGTGTTTGGCCGATGCTGAAGAATGTAATGGAAAATATGTGCCCGATGAAAACAATATGTTCAGGGCGCCAATATTTATGATCGGTTGCGGGAAAGGCTTTGGAACAGGAGACGGTCGATATATGAAAGAGGGATTGCGGCTATTTGCCACGCCTGCCGATCAAGTTAGCTGGAAATATTTTCCGGATTATGCTCACGCCGATAATTATACCGCGCCCGAAAAAAGACAAGAATTGGCTGATTTAATTATTGGATGGTTGAAGGACATATAGCGCTTGATCACGTCTGCCGATTAGCCTGATTGTTTTAACAAATCTCTTGGTCGTAATTATCTTGGAGATTGGAACTGTCTTCAAAATGCTATATAATGTTTGTGGTTAAGAAGTTGTAGATATCCCCCCCCTTGGAAAGGTGCTTGGTCGCTTTAGGTCATAGGAGGCATTATGAGCAAGGTGAACATGCTTTTGATTGTTTTATTGGCGGTTCTTGTACAATCCTGCAGCGGTGGCGGTGGCGCTGAAAACGATAAAAACCTTCTCGACGATGGTTCTCCTGCCCTGAATGTTTTAAGTGTTGATGGCAAAGTTTCCCTGTCTATACCAGCAGGAGCTTTGCCTGAAAATGTGACCATCAGTGACCTGAAAATAGAACCGGTTGCGGCTCCAGACCTGCAAAATGTAGATATAGTATTATCGTATCAATTTTCTCCTGATAATCTGCAATTTAAAAAACCGGTTACACTCACCTTTTCCGATGACAATATACCGGCAGGGGCAAAAATAATTTTTGTTGGGGCAGATTCATATCAAGAAATTGCCACAACGGTAAACGCCCAAACGGGTGCACTTGTCGGCGAAATCACCCATTTTAGTATCTATATTGTGGCCACTGACGAAGTAGTTGCCAAAGGACAGTTGTCCATTCCAGAGCTTCAAAGTGCAAAAGCTTCCGGGGGCGTAGTTTCGCTAACGTGGAAAACCCCAATCAACGGTGCAGACAGTTATAATGTTTATTGGAAGAATCAGGCTGGAGTGACAAAAGATGCCAACAAGATATCAAATGTCGGAAGTAAAGTTGACAATGCAGATGCGGCACAATGTCCAAATGGGTGCATCAACTATCGTCATGTCGAACTGACGAACAGGATTGGCTATTTCTATAAAATATCATATCTGAAAGATGGCATTGAAAGTGAGCTTTCGAATGAATTAAACAGCATGCCGCAGTTAAGAGCTTTTATTACCTCCGTCAAAGGAAAAGGAAAACTTGGCAGTTGGCCTGATGCCGGCGGAAAAACAGGACTTGAAGCCGGTGATGCCATCTGTAATACGCGCGCAGCACTGGCTGGCATGGAAGGTAATTTCAAGGCATGGCTGTCTGACCGAACAGACGATGCATACTGCAGAGTACATGGTCTTTCCGGTACTAAGGCCGCAAATTGTGGACAGGATGCCCTGCCCGAGTTTGCAGGTCCATGGGTGCGCACAGACGGTGAACTCCTCGGGCTTAAAATTGGCGACCTGCTAAACAATAGAAGACAATTTACAATATTGAATCATGATGAATTTGGAAAAAGAATTGTCGTAACGGATGATTTACAAGGACAATTTTGGATATATTCCGGAACTAATCCTTTAGGGTCGGCAGCTGATGGCGTGTGTAATGATTGGGCAAGCGATACGGCGCCCGACAGGGGTTGGCTAATACTCTTGAGTGGATCGCTGGCAAAAGGACTAGAGGGGGCCTGTGAGGCAGAATTGCCAATATATTGTTTTGAAACTGGAGATGGCGGCGGGCAAGAATATGTTCGAAAAGATGGTTTGATAGTTTTTATTTCGTCTGCCACGGGTACTGGCAACTTAAGTGAGTGGGCACAGGCAAACGGAAAAGAAAATATCGCTGCCGGCGATGAAATATGTAACACTCTGGCTAAGGCCAACGATTTAGAAGGTAATTTTGTAGCTTGGCTTTCTTATCCCAATGCAAAAGATAGAATCGCCTCTGATGGTCCATGGGTAAGTCTTGATGGAATTATGATAGCAAAAAACAAAGCGGAATTAATCAGCGGGAAACTTTCCGCACCAATTTCAATGATGGAGGATGGAAATTATATCGAAGACAACTTTTACGTAATGACCAATACGAATGAATATGGCATGGGGGTAGGGGATTCCAAGGAGTGTACACCTGACCCCGATGGTGATGGGGACTCTTATCACTGCAACCATTGGTCATCTAAGGATCCAAAATACAAAATAGTCATGGCCAACCCAACATTAGATGGATACGCTTGGACATATAACCGTGATCACGGTGAAACAGACTGCAGTAGTAAGTATCATATATACTGTTTTCAAAGCGAACTAGGTGACCCAACTATCCCCAAGTATTACTGTGACTGAACAAGCTTGTTCAACTAGAATGAGTGCAAAGATGGAACTTTTGAATATTTTTGTAACGTAGATTTAGCTAGAGATGTTCTTGTATGTCAAAATCATGACGATCCCTGACTGGCAATACCGATAGATTAAGTTATATTGACACTATTAGTAAAAAGCGCTACTTATGCGACGTGGCGTAATTAATATAACCGAGCAGGCTTCATAAAAAACGGAGGTGATTATGGTAACATTGTCGGCTGCGACGTGTAGTGCGGAATACGAAGGAACGATTGCCTTGGTTGCGGTTACACAAAACGGAGTGTCTTTTAATGTACGAGATGATGGTTTGCACACTTTTACTGTTGGAAAAGATGGCAATTTAGTCGGTTATTGTTTTAACGGCTGTTCTAGCAACCAATATTTGCCAGAATCAATTCCTCCTAAGGCGGTATCATTGTATGAAAGAATTAAACCTAGTATTCCTTCTGTTGATTCAATTCGCCAGTGTGCGCTTTCAGGTCTTTATAGACATTGGGAATCTGTGTTAAATAGTAATGTCTCGGTTTACGCTAGGGTTGTTGATGTAATTGGAAGAGAGGAACAGGGATTTCAAGCAATGCATAGAGGAAATTTTGTTCAGGCGACTCCTGCGTCCCTAACATTTTTAGCCGGACGTGATAACTGGCGGTTCGCAGATCGTGGGTTTCCCACAGTTTCAGTTTTGGCAGAAGGAGATTCGTTTGTTGTGGCATTCTACAATTTATTGCGAAGCATTCCGTAAATGTTTGAGTCTCTGCCCCGGCGATTTTAGATTTCAAAGTTCATCCTGTATTCTAGGGCAAAACAGCACAGCTAGATGCGGTTCGCAGAACGGTTGCATTTCTTAGGCGCCTCCTCAAATTTTTCGGAAATGTGTTCGG
>Ga0351877_1062_pt2 | contig 30111 bp, 20 predicted proteins | sample BONcelFGM3001D13_FD_206775 | JGI IMG/M metagenome (GOLD analysis project Ga0351877, IMG submission 206775) | Enriched cells from coal bed in the Powder River Basin, Montana, United States - BONCAT cells FGM rep3 HSBNCT.FGM.300.1.D13 ...
CCGAATTTTTATTTTCTGAAATTTTTGTGAGAATAATTCCTTCTTTTGCATCTCTATCGGCTCTTTTAGCCGCAACTGAAGCACCTTTTTTACGTAAAATTTCTACAGCTTTTTCGATATTTCCTTCGGCTTCAAGAAGAGCTTTTTTACAGTCCATCATTCCTGCGCCGGTTTTTTGTCGTAACTCATTAACTTGAGCAGCGGTAATATTCATATTTACACAACCTCTTTCTTTAAAAATAATTTAAACTACTGATTAGATGTTTTTTCGCGTCCTTTTTCTTTCTTAACGCGTTCGCTTTCAGCAGCTTCTTCAGCTTTTAGTTCTTTAGCTTTTGCCGAACCTTCAAGAATTGCATCAGCCATAGACTTAATAACCAATTCAATTGTTTTAACTGCGTCATCATTAGCCGGGATAACAAAATCAATCGGATCAGGATCGCAGTTAGTATCCACAAGTGCATAAACAGGGATGTTCAATCTTTTAGCTTCCTGAACAGCAATTGCTTCTTTTTTAATATCAACTACAAAAAGTGCTGCGGGGAGTTTGGCCATATATTCAATACCTTCGAGAACTTTTTTAAGTTTGTCTTTTTCACGGGTGAGGAATAATCTTTCCTTCTTGGTGATTTTATCGAAAGTACCGTCAACTTCTTGTTTTTCAATATTTTGAAGACGTTTGATACTTTTACGAATTGTTGAAAAATTTGTTAACATTCCACCGAGCCATCTTTCAGAAACCCAATATTGGTCGCTTCTTCTTGCTTCGGTTTCAATAATATTTTTTGCTTGTTTTTTTGTCCCTACAAATAAAACTTTTTTACCTTCGGCAGAAAGTTCATAGATTTTTTCAGAAACCGAATGTAAAAAATTTTGAGTTTTTTTGAGGTCTATAATGTGAATCCCATTTTTTTCCATAAAAATATATGGTTTCATTTTAGGATTCCATCGGCGAGTTAAGTGCCCGAAATGCGCACCAGCTTCGATCAATTGAGTGATGTCAATTTTTTTCATTGATACTCCTGTTATACTTCTACTTTCTTCAACTTTGTCTTTAATCCCTTTTCTTGTGGGACACAGGAGACAAATCGGAAAGTATGATTATTAAATAATGAATTAACTAAAAACTATCTCTTAGAGAATTGGAATCTCTTACGAGCTTTAGGCTGACCATATTTTTTACGTTCAACCATACGAGGATCTCTTGTTAAGAATCCTTCACTTTTCAATTTTGGTCTGTATTCTGGATTAATAGAAATCAGTGCTCTCGCAATACCAAGACGAACAGCTTGTGCTTGTCCTGTTGTGCCACCACCTTTAACATTGGCTGATATATCATATTTGCCGAGATTATCAGTAACTTTAAGCGGGTTCAGAATATCATCTTGACTTACCGGTTGAGGGAAAGCATGATCAAATTCTTTTCCGTTTACAGTAACTTTACCGTTTCCGGTACGCAATATTACACGTGCTACAGATGTTTTTCTTCTTCCAATAAAAATTTGCTCTATCATTCTTTCTCCGTTATAAACTTAATACTTCTGGCTTTTGAGCAGAGTGAGGGTGCTGTGCACCACGATATACTTTTAATTTTTTAACTAATTTTCTACCAAGACGTGTTTTAGGAAGCATCCCTTGAACAGCGGATTCAATTACAAATTCAGGCTTGTTCACAATTAGATCTTGAAATGAACGGGTCTTTAATCCACCCGGATAACCTGAGTGATGGGAATAAGTTTTGAGTGTTTCCCTCTTTCCTGTTACTTTAACTTTTTCAGCATTGATAACAATTACAAAATCACCTGCATCCATGTTAGGTGTAAACACAGCTTTTTCTTTTCCGCGAATAACTCTTGCAACTTTTGTAGCTAAGCGTCCTAACACAAGATCAGTCGCGTCTAATACATACCACTTCTGATTGGCATCTTCACTTTTAATAAATCTCGTCAATTTTTCCTGTTTCACAGAAATTCCTCCTAAGAACATTTTTCGTTTTAATAAAGTTTTCAAAAATAATGTGAAAGGGGTAAAAAGTCAATCTTTTATTAAATAAATAATTCTAATTGCCTCTTTTGCCGTGCGGGAAGTCACATAAAGCGCAATTTTCTTAATATTTCACTTGAATATCAGAAGTAAGAGCCGAATTTAAATGATTTTAACATCGCAAAAAGAACGGGTTGTTGGGAATTAAAATTTTCTTTCCCTTTTACAGTAAGTTTTAAAGAGTAATCCTCTGCGTTTTCGGTAACAAGATAAAAAATTTGCGAAACATAATCCTGCATCTCCTCTGGATCATTATAATATGCAATGCAGTCATTCAGTTTAAAATTGTATTTATATCTTGACGGATTAAATAAATATTTTTCTTTAACCTCAAGGTGTACAATTGGTGGTGAGTTATCACTTCCACCCAACCCTAAGAACGTAACCCCATCTAATTTGTTTTTTCTATTTTGATCGATGAAAGTCCAACCAAGGGGAAATCTTACTCTAACATTTAAAGTTCGTTCGGCATAGATTTGCCGTAGTGAAGAAGTATCTGCTTCCCCAATAAATGAAGGGAGTTTATTTATTGATTCAGTTTCTTTAGTCGGGATTGGTTCTTTCTGAGTATTACTCACTTCATCCGGTGAGGTAAATTTTTCATCAATTTGCTCGGGTACAATTTCTTTTAAATTATTTTCACTCTTTTCACGACTGATTTGTAAATAAATATCTCCCTTAACAGCCGATGAAACACCTTGTCTAAAAAAAATTACTGATGCAATAATTATTAGTAGATGAGCAATAAACGATATGCCCCAGCTCATTAACGGTTTGTCGAATGAAGCGGATTTAAATGAATCGTATAATATAACCAACTCTTTTGGCGCCATACTTTTTTTCTTAGAAATACATTTAATTAAAACTTTTGAAGCCCTCTCAAAAATTACTAAATTTCATGTTGTTTTCTCAATTCATTTTTAAGGTATGTTATTTATGAAATTTCTTGTAACTGGCGGAGCAGGGTTTTTAGGAATAAATTTAGTCAGATATTTACTCAAAGAAAATCATGAAGTTGTTTCTTTAGACATAGTCGATTTCGATTATCTAGATTGTAAAGATAAAATAAAAATTATCAAGGGAGATATTCGGGACAAAAAAATAGTAGCAGAAGCTGTTAAAAACTGTGACCAGATAGTTCACACGGCTGCAGCGCTGCCATTATATAAAGAAGAAGATATTTATTCAACTGATATTGATGGGACAAGAAATTTATTAGAAGCTGCACGAAATGAAAGGGTAAAGAGATTTATACACATCTCTTCAACTGCGGTTTATGGAATTCCTGATCATCATCCGCTTTTAGAAAATGATAAACTTGATGGAGTTGGACCTTATGGGAAAGCAAAAATAAAAGCTGAGGAAGTCTGCTTAGAATATAGAGAAAAAGGGATGTGTGTTCCGATTCTTCGTCCCAAATCTTTTATTGGACCAGAGAGACTCGGTGTGTTCGATTTATTATATGATTGGGCAAAAGATGGTCACGGTTTTCCAATGATAGGAAATGGGAAAAATCGTTATCAGTTTCTTGATGTTGAAGATTTATGTACCTCAATTTACCTTTGCGCAACTCTTGATGAAAAAATTGTTAACGACACTTTTAACATCGGGGCAAAAGAATTCACAACCATGAAAGAAGATTATCAAGTTGTTCTCGATAAAGCAGGCTTTGGTAAAAAAATTATCGGTTTACCAGAGATGCCCATTATCTGGACTTTAAGAATTCTCGAAGCGATGAAACTTTCACCACTTTATAAATGGGTGTATGAAACTGCTTCAAAAGATTCATTTGTCTCTATTGAAAAGGCAGAAAGAGTACTCGGATATAAACCAAAATTCTCAAATAAAGATGCCCTCTTAAGAAATTATCAATGGTATTTGGAGAATATTGACTCTATACAAGCGGCGAGCGGTATTTCTCATCGGGTAAGGTGGAAACAAGGAATTTTAAGAATTGCAAAGTTGTTTTTCTAAAATGGATGACACTCAGGAAATTGTAATCCGCCCATCTATTAATGATGATGCTCCATCTATTTTTGAATTGTTAAATGTAACTTGGGATGCGGCGTACTCTTCTTTCATCCCTAAAAAAGTTTTAACTGATTACTTAAATAACACCTACAGCCTTTCAAAACTTGAAAACATTTTTAGTGACGATAATTTAGAATGTTATACGGTGTTGATAGGCACAAAGGTAGTTGCATGGCTTAAGTTATATGAGAATGTAGAAGAGAATAGATTTTATCTTTCGTCTATTTATGTGTTGCCCGATTTCCAGAAATTTAAAATCGGTAAACGATTAATGTCTCTATCTTATAAAAGAGCCGTTGAAAAAGGTTATGGAAGTATCTGGATTGGTGTAATGATTCAAAACCCAAAAGCGCTTGAATGGTATAAGAGAGAAGGTTTTATCTTTACAGAAGAAATGCCTTTCAAAATGAATGAAACTTCGGTACCGCATTTAATCGGACAAAAAATTTTAATTTAATTAAATAATTTCATCTATCTTTGGAATAAAAAGAGAGGAAAATAATGGGAACAAAAAAAGAATATTTAAAAGATGTTGTTGAACATATTGATATAAAAGAGCACAATGTAGTTGCACTTGTTGACTCAATGGAGAAGATGGCATTTCAAGCACGTAATCTAAACCGTGCAGCAAGAATTTATGATATGATGCTGCGCGAAAATGAAACCGCAATAATTTTAACTTTAGCTGGAAGCTTATTCAGTGCAGGGCTTAAAAAAGTTGTCTATGATCTGATTATGAATAACATGGTTGACGCCATCGTATCAACCGGAGCAATTATGATAGACCAAGATTTTTTTGAAGCACTTGGTTTCAAACATTACCTCGGTACTCAATTCAGTGACGATAATGAACTTCGCGAATTGATGATTGATAGAATTTACGATACATATATCGATGAAGAAGAATTAAGAATTTGTGATGATACAACCGGGAAAATATTCGATAGCCTTGAACCGCGTCCTTATTCATCAAGAGAATTGTTGTGGGAATTTGGTCGTTACCTTGAAAACAACGGTGGACCTAAAGTTGATGATTCAGTTATCTGGGCAGCATATAAAAAGAATGTCCCGATTTTCGTTCCGGCATTTTCGGATTGTTCAGCAGGATTTGGTTTTATTGTACATCAAACGAAAAATCCTGATAAGCATGTTTCTCTTGATTCAGCCAAAGATTTTCTTGAGTTAACGCAAATTAAATTGAATACGAAAGAAACCGGAATTTTTATGATTGGTGGTGGTGTTCCTAAAAACTTTACTCAAGATATTGTTGTAGCTGCTGATATTCTTCAAGAAGATGCACCAATGCACAAATACGCAATTCAAATTACTGTTGCTGATGAACGTGATGGTGCTCTATCAGGGTCAACACTAAAGGAAGCAAGTTCATGGGGTAAAGTTGAAACAACTTATGAACAAATGGTGTTTGCTGAAGCTACAATCGCAATGCCTTTAGTGGCAGGTTATGCTTATCATAAAGGCGGATGGAAAAACAGAACTGCAAAAGAGTTTCAAAAACTCTACACAAAAGAAAAAGCAGAAGTTTAATATTTCTTTTTAGGGCAAGTTCAGTGGACTTGCCCCCTCTTTCCAAAATGAAATTTAATTTAAATTTTCAAAATCCAAACTATTCCCTATTTTTACCCGGTAACTGAAATAGTTTTTCACAACATTGATTTAATATGCGAATTATAATTGCCGGTATGGGTGATGTGGGATTTCAACTTGCCCGACGGTTGTCTCTTGAATCCCACGATATTATTGCGATTGATACCAATCAAAAGCGATTACAATACACAGATTCACTAAGCGACATACTTACTATTAATGGTTCTTCCACATCAATCAGAGTTTTGCAAAATGCACATGTGGGTAACGCCGATCTTTTACTGGCTGTTACTTCTTCTGAAGAGGTAAATTTTACAACTGCAATTCTTGCAAAAAAATTAGGAGCTAAAAAAGTTGTTGCAAGGGTTGAGAACTCAGAATACATCGCTTTCGATTGCCCTATTAATTTTACAGAATTGGGGATTGATTATATTATATACCCTGAGGAATTAGCTGCACTCGAAACAGTAAAATTGATTAAACGTACCGCCGCTTCTGATGTTATTGATTTTGAAGGAGGTAGGTTATCCTTAATCGGTTTACGACTTGACAAAACCGCACCACTAATAAATAAAACCTTAATTCAGATTGTTCAGGAATATTCCGCTATTGATTTTAGAATTGTTGCGATCTACAGAGGCATTAGAACTATCATTCCGACCGGAAAAGATAAAGTACTTCCCAATGATCAAATTTTTGTGATTATAAAACCGGACTCATTAAAAAGTCTTATCTCTATTGCCGGCAAAACCAATCAGAAATTTGAAAATCTGATGATTCTTGGTGGAAGTAAAATCGGAAGACTCGCAGCAAAAATGTTAGAAAATGAATTGAATATTAAACTGATTGAATCAGATAAAGATCGCGGATTCGAATTAGCCGATGAACTACAGAATACTTTAGTTATCAATGGTGACGGAAGGGATATCGACCTTCTTGCTCAAGAAGGTATAATTGATATGGATGCCTTTGTTGCTGTTACTGATGATTCAGAAACAAATATTATTGCATGTTTGATGGCTAAACATCTCGGTGTAAAAAAAGCAATTGCTCTTGTTGATAAAGTTGATTATATCCCATTAACTCAAACAATCGGACTTGATGCACTTATCAATAAAAAGATGATCGCAGTCAATGATATTTCCAGATTTGTCCGTAAAGGTGAAGTACTTGCTATTGCAAGTCTGCATGGAATTGATGCAGAGGTATTTGAGTTTATTTGTAAACCGGGTTCAATGGCCACGCGAGCAAAAATCAAGGACCTGAATTTCCCGAAAGATGCAATCATAGGTGGAATTATTAGAAATGATGAAGCAACGATTACTATTGGTAACACACAAATTTTAGCCGGTGATAAAGTTGTTGTGTTTGCATTGCCCGGTGCAATAGAAATAATTGAGAATTTTTTTAGCCGATGATTCAATTTCGCCCTGTAATTAATATAATAGGATTTCTATTGGTTTTGGAAGGCTTGCTAATGCTTCCAGGACTTGCTTTCTCGTTCTATTATGATGATAACGATATCATTCCCATTTTAATATGTGGTATTGGAATATCTATTATCGGTTACCTATTGTGGTTCTTTACAAAAACTGAAAATTTCATCGAGATTAAGAAACGCGAAGGTTATTTAATCGTTGCTCTCGGTTGGATTATTATGTCTTTATTTGGTTCACTTCCCTTTATGCTACATGGTTCAATTCCAAATTTTATAGATGCATTTTTTGAAACCGCCTCAGGCTTTACCACAACAGGGGCATCAATTCTAACCAATATTGAAGCACTTCCACACGGTTTATTGTTCTGGCGGAGCATGACTCATTGGATTGGAGGAATGGGAATTATTGTATTATCCCTCGCGATACTACCATTATTGGGGATTGGTGGAATGCAATTATATGTGGCTGAAGTTGCAGGTCCAACTAAGGATAAACTTCATCCAAGAGTTAAAGAAACTGCAAAGCGTCTCTGGGCTATATATGTATTATTAACCTTAGTCGAAACAGTTTTATTAATGTTTGGAGGAATGAATTTTTTTGATTCACTTTGCCATTCTTTCGGAACAATAGCTACAGGTGGTTTTTCTACTAAAAATGCAAGTGTTGCATATTATCAATCCGCTTATATTGATTATGTAATCATCATTTTCATGTTCCTTTCAGGTACAAATTTTTCACTTCACTACTTTGCACTTCACGGGAAAATAAAATCGTATTGGAAAGATGAAGAATTTAAGTTTTATCTTTTTTTTATTTTAATCGTAGTTTTGGGAATAGGGCTTTATCTTAATTTTTACTCCTCCTCAAGTTTTGAAGAATCAATAAGAAAATCAGCATTCAGTGTAATATCAATTTTAAGTTCTACGGGATTTGTAACAAGTGACTATGAGCAGTGGGGTTATTTTATGGGGATGATATTTTTAGTCCTACTTTTAATGGGGGCGTGTGCAGGTTCAACAAGCGGCGGCATTAAAATGGTACGCCATTATTTGTTACTGAAAAATAGTTTTTATGAGTTGAGAAGATTAATTCATCCGAATGCAATTATACCTGTTCGTTATAATAAAAAATCTGTTACTCAAGATATTATTTCTAAGATTTCAGCTTTCACACTTTTATATTTTTTTATATTTGCAGCCGGTTCCATAATTATGGCAATAAGTGGTTTAGAATTACCTTCTGCAATGGGAGCCGTCGCTGCTTGCCTTGGTAATATTGGACCCGGACTCGGTAGTACAGGACCCGCAACAACATTTGCAAATGTGAGTGATTTCGGAAAAGTCTTTTTATCTTTTATAATGATTTTAGGTCGATTAGAATTATTCACTATGCTGATAATTTTCTCCCCCGCTTTTTGGAGAAAATAGATTTTTTGTTTTATAATTTTGTTAGCCATTATTTGATTAATTTCTTTTGCATTTTATGAAGTCCCTTTTCCTTTACATCTTTTTTATATCGACAAATTTATTTTCGCAATCTCTATATTTTCCTCCCATTAGCGGAGATGATTGGGAAATTTTATCATTGCACTCGCAAGGTTGGGATTCAACCAAAATCGATAATCTATACGGATTTCTTCAGGATAATAACACCAAAGCATTTCTCGTTTTAAAAAACGGAAAGATTATTATAGAAAAATATTTTGACACATTTACTAAAGATAGTTTATGGTATTGGGCTTCGGCTGGAAAAACTATCACCTCACTACTTGTAGGATTGGCACAACAGGAAGGATTTCTTTCAATTGATGATTCAACATCAAAATTTCTGGGAAATGGGTGGACTTCTGCACCGCCTGAAAAAGAAAAACTGATTACAATTAAAGATCAACTAAGCATGACATCAGGGCTGAACGATCTTGTTTTCAATTCTGATTGCACTTCTCCTGATTGTCTTCAATATCTTGCAGAAGCAGGTACTAGATGGGCGTATCACAATGCACCATATACGCTGCTTGATTCGGTCATTCAAAATTCAACCGGATTAACTCTTAATCAATATTTTAACTCTCGAGTTAGAACAAAAATCGGTATGAATGGATTTTTCATTAAAAGTGGTTTTAATAATGTTATGTTTAGTACACCAAGAAGTATGGCTCGTTTTGGCTTGCTGATACTAAATGGCGGTAAGTGGGAGAATAATGTTCTCTTAACAGATAATGTCTATTTCAATCAGATGATTAATTCTTCGCAAACAATAAACAAATCGTATGGGTATCTCTGGTGGCTTAACGGAAAAGAGAGTTACATGCTTCCCCAATCGCAATTAATCTTTCCAGGAGAACTTGTTCCAAATGCACCATCAGATATGTTTTCTGGAATGGGAAAAAACGGACAGTTTCTTAATATTGTCCCTTCAGAAAAATTAATAGTTATACGGATGGGAGATTCTCCCGATAATTCATTCGTACCGAATCTACTAAACAATGATCTTTGGATTTATCTAAATGATGTTATAAATCCTTTGAGTGTTGTAGAAGCTAATGATTTTCCCCCTCATGAATACAGCTTAGAACAGAATTATCCGAATCCATTCAATCCTAGTACGAAAATTAAATTTTCAATTCCTTTAAATACTGAACAACAAGGATTAGTTCATATTCGAATTTATGACGTTCTCGGGAATGAAATAGCTGTATTGTTAAATGAATATATGGTTGCGGGAAACTATGAGATTATCTTTGATGCAGTAAGTAAAAATATTTCGAGCGGAATTTACTTTTACAAACTGGAAATCGGTAATTTTATTTCCGTCAAAAAAATGATCTATTTAAAATAAAAACTCATGTGTATCTTATCTCCTTTTTTGTCGATTCACTTCATTTAAAATATTGCATACTTGATTATTTCCCTTATTATTTGCATGATTGAGTATTAAAATTCCATTTAAGTTAAATATTGTCTAAAACTTAAAAAACGCTAAGGAATTTGTTATCCAACTTCAGAATAAATAAATATTCAATTTGTTTAATAATAAAGGATGGAAGAGCAATAATGACTATTCACATTTATTTTAAATTATTAATATTATCTGTTATCATCATCAGTTCCTACGAAACCTCATATCCTGTTAATCAATTAGATACATTATGGACAAAAACTTTTGGTGGTACCAACATAGACATCGGACATTCAGTTCAGCAGACAAACGATGGTGGTTATGCAATTACTGGATATACAAGATCGTTTGGAACAATGAGTGGAAGGAATCTGTATCTCCTTAAAACTGATCATTCAGGTAATGAAATGTTTTTAAAAACCTTTGGTGGCAATAGTGATGATGAAGGTTATTCACTTAAACAAACAAGCGATGGAGGTTTTTTAATTGCTGGATTAACTAAATCTTTTGGGGCAGGACTCAATGATGTTTACGTTGTAAAAACCAATTCAAATGGTGATGAGGTTTGGAGTAAAACTTTTGGTGGGGCACAAGATGATGAAGCCTATTCGGTTATTGAGTCGGCATCAGGAGGTTATGTAATTGCAGGTGTTACTTCATCTTATGGTTCCGGTAGCCGCGATGGTTGGCTAATTAAAACTAACAACTCCGGTGATCAAATATGGAGTAAAACCTACGGTGGTTTTAGTTCTGACGGTTTCAGAAATTTAAAACAAACCTTCGATGGTGGTTATATAATAACAGGATGGACTCTCTCTTATGGACCCGGAATTATTGGGAATGCTTGGTTAGTTAAAACGGATTCACTCGGTAATCAATTGTGGAATAAGCCTTTCGGCGGTTCCGATGTTGACAGAGGTTATTCTGTTCAACAGACAAATGATAGCGGATTTATTGTTACCGGATATACATCTTCAATTGGTGCAGGTTTGGATGATATGCTGCTTATAAAAACAGATTCAGATGGTAATGAATTATGGCAGAAAGCATTCGGAGGAACAGGTCGTGATTACGGACATTCAGTAATCCAAACTTTTGATGGTGGCTTTTTAGTCGCCGGATACACACTCTCTTTCGGGGCAGGTGGAGATGATTTTTGGCTGGTTAAAACTGATGGTTCAGGTAATTTAGAATGGCATCAAACATTTGGCGGAAGTTCTTCCGATATAGCTTATTCTATAGCATCTACCAATGATGGCGGTTTTATTATAACCGGACATACTCTTTCATACGGTGCAGGAGTACATGATATATGGCTGATTAAAACTGCAACCGTAATTCCTGTTGAATTAATTAATTTCAGTGCTTCTTTAATTGATGAAAACCAAGTTTTATTAAGATGGTCAACTGCTACAGAATTAAACAATTATGGATTTAATGTAGAACGTTCTTCAGTTCGTTCAAATGATTGGAAAACGATTGGGTTCGTTAAAGGGTATGGGAACAGCAATTTAACTCAAGAATATTCCTTTACAGATATATTAGACACAAGAGATAAATTTACTTATCGGTTAAAGCAAATTGATTACAACGGTAGTCTTAATTATAGTAATGCTATTGAAATAGAGTTAGGAAATAATTGGTTAGATTTTACCCTTTCTCAAAATTATCCAAACCCTTTTAATCCGAATACAAAAATAAAATTCACTCTCCCGATTACTGTTAATAAAAACAATACTACCACATTAAGAATTTTCGACGTAATCGGAAATGAAGTAGCTACATTACTAAACGAAATAAAAGAACCCGGCTCTTATGAGGTTTCATTTAATGCTGATGAATTCGAAATGTCAAGCGGGATCTATTTTTACAAATTACGGTCGGGATTATTTTCAGTAGTCAAAAAAATGATTTATTTAAAGTGAGAAGGATTTCGAATCAGATATATTTTTAGAAATTAAAGAAAGAATAAAACTATTAAATGTAACTCGACATTTATGTAGATTGATTCGCAATGAGTAATTATTTTCTCAATATTAAAGGTTACTAAATTTCTTATTTACATTTTAGGCTTTTTAACGATATATTTGTTCAGTAATTGTTTCATTTTAAAGTTAGTAATATACATTGATAAAAAAGATTGCTGCAAAGCTAAAGAAAATACTCGGTGGTAAATCAAAGGACGCAAAAGTCACATCCACTGAAACTGCTAAAATAAAAAAAACTTCTTCTGCCAAAACTGAACTTCCCAAAATTGAGAAGCCGACAGTTCCAGTAAAACCTCGTAGAAGATATAAAAAAGAGACTCCGGAAGAATATCGGCTTCGTCATGAAAAACGACTCAAGAAGAAACCTCCGACCGCCCAACCGATTCCTCAAACTCAAATTCTGAATGAAGATTGGGATGAATCTCAATTTAAAATTCCTGCAGTCGAAGGAAAAATTAGTTTTCTTGATTTAAATGTATCGAAAGAAATTCTTCACGCAGCTTACGATTTGGGATTTCAATACTTTACTCCTGTGCAGGCAGAAGTACTTCCTAAATCAATGTCTGGTGAAGATATTACTGCTCAAGCTCAAACAGGCACAGGAAAAACTGCAGCATTTCTTATTACAATATTTAATCACATTCTCAAAAACCCGACAAAAGAAAAGCCACACCCGGGCACACCACGTGCACTTATTCTTGCACCAACTCGTGAACTTGTTCTTCAAATTGAAAAAGATGCGCAAGGAATTGGAAAGTATATTCAACTCTCAATACTCTCAATTTTGGGTGGAATGAATTATCTAAAACAACAAAGTAAATTGCAAAATGAACCATGCGATATACTTATTTGTACTCCGGGGAGACTCATCGACTTTATGAAGAAACGAATTGTTGACCTCTCAAAAGTTGAAATTCTTGTAATCGATGAAGCCGATAGAATGCTTGATATGGGATTTATTCCGGATGTAAAAAGAATAGTTGGAAGCACCCCGCCAAAATCAAAGCGTCAAACAATGTTTTTTAGTGCAACCCTTAGCGGTGATGTGAAGCGGCTTGCTGAATCCTGGACACGACAAGCGTGCGAAATAATAATAAAACCCGATGATGTTGCTGTCCAAAGTATTGAACAAATTACCTACATCACTACAATTGATGAAAAACCGACTCTCTTATATAACATCATCATGCAAAAAAAATTGGAACGGGTTCTGGTTTTTGTTAACCGAAAAGATGATGCAAAAAGACTCAAAGAAAAATTTGATATCTATGGAATAAGCTGTGCACTTCTTTCCGGTGACATTGAACAAAACCAGCGAATAAAACGATTGGAAAAATTCAGAGAAGGTAAAATCCGTGTACTAGTTGCAACTGATGTTGCATCAAGAGGAATTCATGTTGAAGGAATTTCACACGTAATCAATTATAATATGCCTCAAGATGTTGAAGAATATGTTCATAGAATTGGACGAACTGGAAGAGCCGGTGCAACCGGAATTTCTATCAGCTTTGCAGATGAAGATGATTCACACGAAATTCAAAAATTAGAGAAATTCCTCGGAAAGAAAATTGAATTTTCTTTTCCTGAAGAAGAACTACTTGTTCAAATCCCTGAAGAACATAAAACTGTTGAATTCAAAAGACCTCCTCAAAAAGCATTTAACAGAAAACCTTACCGCGGATCGAATAGAAGAAAATAGTTTGAATGGGTGAACACCTGTAATGCTCCCCTCCAATGATGGGTATGTCATGCTGATGCTTCGCCGTGGCGAATCAGCATCTTTTTTGCGTCGCAGATTCCGACCTCCGTCGTTATGAAGGCACTTGTCACGCTCAACTTGCTTTATCTCAGCAATACAAACTTCTTAGTCGATGAAAAATTCTCCGTTGTTAATTTGTAAAAATAAATTCCACTTGATAAACTTACTCCATTAAAGTTTACTTCATGAAATCCGGCTTCTTTACTCTCGTTGTTTATTATAGTCGTTACTTTTTGTCCGACTATGTTATACACTTCGAGAGTAACTTTTAAATCCGTGGGAAGAGCATATTTTATTGTTGTGCTTGGATTAAACGGATTGGGATAATTTTGATAAAGTGCGAATTCAACGGGCAAGGCAATTTCAACTTCAATTTCGTTTGAGTATTCATAGCTGCCGTCAAAATCAATTTGTTTTAAACGATAGATATATTTTCCGGCTGATACGTTCTCATCATTGAATGAATAAGTGTTTAATTCTGTCGAAGTGCCATTGCCATTTACAAAACCAATCGTTTCAAAATTCTTTATTTTTAAATTTGAATTTTTAATTGAACGCTCTACTTCAAATCCTTTGTTGTTGTTTTCGGATGCAGTCATCCAGTTTAATCTTACATTGTTATTTTTGATTCCAGCAGAAAAATTTATAAGTTCTACCGGAACCACTGATGGGACATAAGCTGTTGCTTCATTACTCCAATTACTGCCCATCCCTGGACCGTAAATAATCCGAATTCTATATGTATAAATTTTGTTCAACTGAATAGATGTATCTAAATAGCTTAATGTATTAAATGGAACATCAGTGAGTAAAGAATAATTGTTAGCAGAAATAGGGATTCCCTCTTTTCTTTCAATCCGGTAGTTCGAAGGGCTCGGAGAACTGCCCGTATCCCAACTTAAATTTACTCGTAATGCCGATGTATCTGCTTTTGCTTTTACTGTTTTTGGAGGAAGAGGACCGCCTAATGGCAAATCCATTTTCACATCATCAATGTACCAGCCATTTAAATTATTCGTATTGCCTTCAAAGTAAAATCCTATTTGAATGTAGGTTTCATTTGGTAGTCGTAAATTTGCCATGCCGCTTATATTGCCGGAAGGGCTTGTTTCCCAGAATTTTGTCCATGTAATCCCATCATCAGTTGTGTACACACATCCTATAGTTGATCCGGAATCGCCATCAAAATAATAATTAAAACGTATCCCGGAGCCGGGAGTTGCAAGAACTGATTTATAAATTATTCTTGATATACCGTTAGAAGCCGGGGTGTTATCAAACTTTAGTTCCGGAGGTTGAGCGCCGGCAACGGATGTGTTAGAAATTTTCCAATTGTTTGTACCGTTAGGACCTAAGATCTCCCAATCATTAAGATTAGAAAAATACTCTTGTATATAAGCGTCCAAAGCATAACTTCTAAAAAACCAAACATCACCCGGATTGCTTCCTACAGAATCAAATTCAACAACACGCCAATAATATTTTTTACCCGGTGAAAGAAGTTCTGCTATGGATACTGAATCAAATACTGTTGCGGGAAAGCCGCTTTGAACTTTAACCGAAGGATCAAGATTATTGACTAATGAAGAATCGCTGCTTAAGTAAACTTCATTGTAAGAGATATCTGATGGATTATCCCAGTAAAGATTGCCGTATGATATTCCTCTGGCTCCTTGACCGGTCATAGGATGTATTGCTTTTTGAGGCTGCGAAAAAGTCTCAAGAAAGATAAATCCGTTGAATGCTATTATTAAAATTATAGATAACTTTTTCATACTTCACCTCATTAAAATCATTTTGTTTGTCTGAATAAAACTTCCTGCTCTCAATTGATAAAAATAAACTCCACTTGATAACTTACTTCCGTCAAACTCAACCTCATACTCTCCCGGAGGTTTTTCTTCGTTTACGAGTGTGGTAACTTCATTTCCAAGTATGTCGTACACTTTTAAGAAAACCCTCACCCGTCCTTCGGACACCCTCTCCCAAAGGGCGAGGGAAGAAATGGAATATTTAATTATTGTTGTTGGGTTAAATGGGTTGGGGTAGTTTTGAAATAGACTAAAACCTGTGGGTAATTCTTTCTCATCAACTTTGGTTATCAATGTTGAATTTGACCAAACACTATGTCCATAAATTCCAGAAAACAGAGTCTCATCAATAATTGCCAAAGATAATGGGTATAAATATGGCAATCCATTGTTTCTAAGTGTCCATTGGCTTCCTCTATTCTTTGACATATAAATACCATCTGGTAATGTTCCCGCAAAAACAGTTTCTCCAAAACCGTCAATAGCATTCACCATTTTATTTGATAGTCCTTTAAACGCCCAGGTTGAGCCGTTATTAGTAGATAAATAAATACCATATATGGCTCCTACATAAATATAGTTTCCTATTATTTTTATGGTCTGAACACTTTTAGAAGGGGTTAAGTTAATATTAGCTTCTATCCAGGAATTTCCATTATCCGAGGAAATGAAAAGTCCGTTTGCTGTACCTGCATAAATGTTAAGTTCATCGCTTGCTAAAGCATTAATATAAATTGAACTTAATCCCTCATTTATTTGAAACCAATTATATCCGCCATCTGTTGATTTCCAGATACCATTCATACCTGAAGTTCCGATAAATACGTCCCCTTCTCGTATTGCTATTGATGTAATGGAAGAAGTAAAATAATTCAATTGATTCCATGTCAACCCAAAATCAGTTGAAACAAATAACTTGCTGCCTACTGAAGCAAAAAGGGAGTCGCCTTTAAATGCCATACATCCGACCGATAAAAAAGAACCAGTAATTTCCCGTGCATTCCAAGCCACTCCCTTATCGGATGAAATGAAAATTTTTCCATCCATTCCGCCAGCTATTATTAGGTCCTCTTTTGTAATTAAAACTCCTATATTAGCGCCTAAAATATTACTATTCATCACTTCCCAATCTAACTGTGGATATTTATTAGCATGAATACCGGAAGTTAATCCGGCATAAATAGTATTATCTTTAGTTAATAAATCATAGGTAAGCTGCCCGGAGGGATAATTGAAATTATATGAGTCCCAGCTTTCCCCTAAGTCTGTCGAAATAAACATTCCATACCAGAAAGTACCAGCAAATAAAACTGAATCTAATGCGCATAGTTTACCGGAATTGGTCGGTGTTATCGGTAAACCGGAATTACTTGAAAACCAAAGACTATCGTTATTAGTTTTTTTAAAAACTCCATCTAAGGTATAAGCAAAAATAGTATTACCAATTATTTCGAAATCACTAATTTCTTTATTGCTTAAACCGTCGCTTCTTTCAATCCAGGAGTCTCCAAAATCTGATGAGATAAAAATTCCGTTTTCAGTCCCTACGAAGCAGATAGAATCTTTATAAAGAAAGGCTTTTATATTTCGATTAGTTAATCCATTATTTATTGGATACCAGTTAAGCCCGTTATTTGATGATCTGTAAAAGCTATTGCTCATTCCAACATAAATAAAAGAATCTGCTTTTGCGAGAATACTTACAGAAGTATACGGCAGACCGTTGTTCCTGGGTTCCCAGCTTTCACCATGATTAGTTGAAGCAAAAATCTCTCCTGAAATCAATCCGGTAAAGACATAATTATCTTTCACAAGTAATGAGATAACTCCGATTTGATTTAAACCTGTATTTCGTCTTTCCCAATTTATACCGTTATTTGTTGAAACATAAACTCCCCCGGAATTTAAACCAGCGTAAATTCTTTCGCCGTCAGAAACTAAAGCGCGTACACTTCCACTTTGCGGTCCATTTGTTTGAACCCATTGTGCATTAGTTAAGATTGAAAAAAAAACAACAACTGAAATGGATAAAAAAAACGAATGCTTCCATACATTTTTCAATTTATACCCCTGTGTTAATTATTAAAATAAATTACTTTCTTTATAATTCTCATTCACCTCATCAAAATCATTTTTTTAGTTTGAATAAAACTTCCTGCTCTCAATTGATAAAAATAAACTCCGCTTGATAACTTACTTCCATCAAACTCAACCTCATATTCTCCCAGAGGTTTTTCTTCGTTTACGAGTGTGGAAACTTCATTGCCGAGGACATCGTAAACTTTTAATAAAACCCTCACCCGTCCTTCGGACACCCTCTCCCAAAGGGCGAGGGAAGAAATGGAATATTTTATTATTGTTGTTGGATTAAATGGGTTGGGATAGTTTTGAAATAAATTATAATCACGAATAAAATTAAAATCTATCTCAACAACATTCGAATATTCATAACTGCCATCAAAATCTACCTGCTTTAAACGATATTGGTATTTGCCATTAGCAAATAATTCATCGTGATATGAGTAAGATTTTTCTTCTGTGGTAGTTCCTGAGCCGGAGATAAATCCTCTTGTTATCCATTCTTCTTCATTGAAACTTCTCTCAATTTCAAAGCCAAGATTATTTGTTTCTGAAGCAGTAGACCATGAGAGCATAATATTATTTTTATCAATTGATGCCGTAAATGAGGAGAGTTCAACAGGTAAAACTCCGCCGGTTATGGTTTTTAAGATTGTGCCGTATGCTCCAAAAGCCCAACCCATATTTTTTTCAACAAAATTTAAAGAGTAGATATTTTGATATGTAAAACTTGCTTGATTTATCCAATTTATGCCACTATTTGTTGTTTTGTAGATATTACCGTTTGATCCGGAAATCCATCCAATATTTTCATTAACAAAAAATATTGAATTTATAGTAATAGGAACAGCTATAGGAATCCAACTTTCCCCACCATCAGAAGTTTTATATAATTGCTGCTCATTACCGCCAACCCAACCAACCAATTCATTTGTAAAAAATATTGAAAGAAAAGTTTGACTTCCTCCAATTTGTCTTCTCTGCCAAGTAATTCCCATATCTGTAGTCTTAAAAATATTTCCTTGGTTGGCTGATGCCCAGCCAATTGAATCATTATTAAAAATAACATTGTTTAAACTGTGATTTGATCCAATATTTATGATATTCCAATTAGTTCCACCATTAGTTGTTTTTAATATATTTCCACTTGTACCAACTATAATGGTATTATTTTCATCAAATGTATATACTCCCCTAAAATGATTATTTGTAAGATTAGTTCGTGCCCAACTTTCTCCACCGTTAGTTGAACTTAATATTGTTCCATGATCTCCAACAGCATATCCAATATTTTCATTATAAAAATGAATTGAGTTTAATAATGTATCCGTCCCACTAGTTTTAACTAGCCAATTATTACCGGAGTCAGTAGTTTTAATAATAACTCCATTATCTCCCACAGCCCATCCTATATTTTGATCGTAAAAACAACTCGAAACCAATGTAGAAGTATTGCCACTACTTTTTTTAATCCAATCAATCCCACCGTTTGTTGATTTTAAGATTAAACCTAATGCGCCGACAGCCCAACCAATATTTTCATTAATGAAAAATATATCTTTACCAGAAAAAGAATTACTTAAAATATTCCAGGTTAAACCTCCGTCTGTAGTTCTAAGTAATCTTTTTTCCCAATAGAATTTATCATTCATCCAACCCACATTATTAACAAATCTCACGAAATTAACTCCAACCGGATATTCGGTCCAAGAATTACCGTTATCTAAAGTATAAAATGTGGTTTGATGAAGACCTCCAACATGTGAATATATATTAGCACAAATCCAACCTATATTAAGGTCACTAAATGCTATAGATGTTGGCATTAAACCATTAAATGGTAATGATTGCCATGTTTGTCCACCGTCTATTGTTTTAAACAATGGGCGTCCCGCTATCCAACCGTGATTACTATCATAAAAGTATACTTGTTTTGGATCAATTGATCCCAATTGTAATTCAGTCCAATTATTACCCATTTCTTCTGATTTAAGAATTATACCCGAACCTATAACCCAAAGCATTGAGTCATTAATAATTATTTGAGATAAATTTTTTGTTGTCCCACTATTTAGGTTAAACCAACTTAAACCACCGTCAGTTGATTTTAATATTACACCATTTTGTCCAGTAATCCATCCGACATTTTCATTCATAAAAAGAACACAAGTAAAAGAATAATTTTGTTCAATATAAATTTTGTTCCATGTGTTACCGCCGTCTGTAGTTTTTAAGACACAACTGTAACTACCAACTGTCCATCCAATATGTTCATCAATAAAAAATATACTTTCTAAGCGGTTTCCTTGAGGAAGCGGATTTTGCCAAAACCAACCTTCTTGTGCAGACATTTTATATACAAGAATTAAGACTATAAACATTACTATTTTAGTTTTCATATTTTTTCCTTACCTCATTAAAATCATTTTATTTGTTTGAATAGAACTGCCCGCTTTTAATTTATAAAAATAAACTCCGCTTGACAACTTACTTCCGTCAAACTCAACCTCATACTCTCCCGGAGGTTTTTCTTCGTTTATGAGTGTGCTAATTTCATTGCCGAGAACATCATAAATAGTAAGTTTAACATTACCGAACGCTGAAAGCTGATAACTGATAACTGTTGAGGGGTTAAATGGGTTCGGATAATTTTGGTAAAGATGAAAAGCAGTTGGGTTACTCTCAATATTTTCCTTAACATCAACCGGTCGGTTAAAAAATGAAATGACTTTTTCGAGTAATAGATTCCTTTTTGATTCCGGATAAATTGTTTCGAACGGAAATCCCATACAAACAACTTTACCGGCTGTGACTCCCCCCGGAAACAAACCTTCAAAATTTACTCCTGCAAACTGGTTTGTTACATTTGAATATTTTAACGAATTGACTCCACCGTTAATTCCGTTAATCACATCCGGATAGCGTACATTAATTGTTCCTTGACTTCCATTATCAAAATTAAAAATTCCTAAACCGTCAAAAATAGTTCCGCTTATAGATTCAACTTGATAGTAAACACCTGCTTGTCCGTTAGGAGCATCATTCACATATTGTGATTTCAAATAGTTATAAATAAAATCCTTATCCGTAGTTGACCCTTTATAATCAAGGTCCCAAGCAATTTCCGCACCGGAGACGAACAGCTTACCTCCGTTTCTTAAAAAAACTTTTATTGATTCTTGTTCTGTTGTAGAAAAGGTTTCATCGGCAGTACTTTCATCACCAAGTATGTAATCAACTATCTGATAATTCTCAAGTGAAACTAATCCTTGCAAAACTGCTTCATTAGCTGCTGAAGAAAAAGAATATCCATTATTAAAAAATGCTTTTCCATGCTGCCGAATAAAATTATTTGTGTTTCCTGATGAACCTCTATCAAATCCATTTACGATAAGAACTGCATGGGGATTTTGTGAAGGAACTGCGGCTAAAACTTCTGCAAAAAGTGAATAACCGGAACTGCTAAATGCCTGAAGTCTAAAAAAAAAGATTGAATCGTTGGGTAATCCATTTAATATAAGATTTTCGGTAAACTCCGCAGTTGAATCATTAAAAAATATTGCATCTGTTCCATAGAATACTTTAAATGTTGTTCCTGTTGTTGGTGAAGCAGAAATTTTCAAACTATTCGATCCATTCCAAAATATACCAAAAGATTTTGGGGTTGGAGTAACATTCCCCGATAATGTATAATAAGGTTTTGTGATAATTCCTTCATCACTTACCAAAACAGAAAAAATCGGATCGGCTAAAAGTTGAGCGAAAGTTTTTGCAACACCATCAACTAAAACTGAATCGAGGAGAAGACGAATACCATGACTATAATCAGCATACGTTTCGCCATGTCCATTATAAACAGGTTGAATCGGCAGCCCGTTCAGTTGATGCCATCCATAAATCACAACCGGTTTTGGAGTATTCGCATTTAGATTTTGATAAATTCTATTTGAAATTATTACATCCTTTTTAGTTCCTCCAACAATTGTTCCCAATGGATATTGGATTAACACCGGAAACCGAATTGATCTTACCGAATCATTATGCTGTGCAAAAACTGGAACTGTAGTCATTTGTGCAGTTGGGGGAATTGGTTGCGGTCTTAATTTACAAGGTGCTGAAATATATATTTGATCAACCATCTTCTTTGTAGGCATAGTACAATTAAGTGCGTTTGCAATTCGTTGTGCAAGAAGGGGTGTCATCGGAATTAAAAAATAATCGTTATCGGAACCGACTGCGAGATAGTCCGGCGTAACGAAGTAAGTAACTTGATAGTTAGTTCCACTAATTGTAGCAGATGATGTTACTTGTTTCAACTCTCTTAAAAAATCGGGAATATTTCCGCTCAATATTTGTGCATAGATTTCCTCTTCCCTTTGTTCGAGTGGCATATTCCAAATAAGATTGGCGAAGACAGTTCCGGATAGAGCATTTTGCGGACGTGGAGGAAGTTGTAATGTTTGAGTGTAATTTAATTCATTGATTAGTAAAACAGATAATAAAAGAAATATTTTTTTCATTTATGAACTTGGAATTTGATAAAAGAAATCTTTTTACTTTCTTAAATTAATAATTTCCTGGTAAAAGATTCACTTTTTGTCCTGTTTATTTATATCAGCATCCCCATCTTAAAAAGTAGATTCTGTTCGCCGGGTCGGATTCGCTAGAGTAATAAAATATTTAATTCACAAATACAAAAAAAAAACTCCACCCTTAGGATGGAGTTCGTAGTAATTATAAACTTAATTTGTTTTACTTCATCAACACAAATTTCTTTGTTGATGTGAATTCACTGGACGTTATTTTGTAGAGGTATATACCACTTGATAATCTGCTTCCGTTAAAATCTATGGTGTGGTAACCTGCAGTTAACTCTTGGTTAATTAATGCAGCAACTTTTTCACCAATCAAATTATATACTTCCAATGTTACCATTCCATCTTTCGGTAAACCGAATTTCATTGTTGTGGTTGGGTTAAAAGGATTTGGGTAATTTTGATAAAGTGAATATTCAGTTGGAATGTTATTTAACTCAACTTCTACCACATCGTTATAAGAAAAATTTCCATCGTTGTCGATTTGTTTAAGTCGATAAGAATATTTTCCGTTAGTCACTGTTTTATCTAAGAAAGAATATTCTACTGGTGAATTTGAATTTCCGTGTCCCGCAACAAACCCAACCGATGTGAAACCTTCGAGGTTGTCAACGTTGGCAAAATCCAAACCTCGAAGGTTAGCTTTTCGCTGAATCTCAAAACCGTAGTTGTTTACTTCTGTTGCGGTTTGCCAGGTAAGTAAAACATTCTCGTTTGATAACTGAGCTGTGAAAGAAGTGAGTTCTACGGGAAGAGGTGAAAGTTCATCTCCGACAATAACCGGTGAGAAAGAACTATAATAATTGGTAGTTTCTACATACCTTTTTAAGCCATCTATTACTTCTGCTTCGGTTGGAAGAAGTACCCAAGACGATCCATCATAGTGATATATTTTAGGAGTTCCTGTAAACGAGGCTGTTTGTGAAGGAAGATAATATAATCTTAATTTTATACTCCCCCCGGTTACATCACTTACTTCCCAATATTTTCCAATCGTTACGGAACCGTTCGGAAGATTCCCCGGTGTTGAATTCTTTGCAACAAAGCTCAAAGATACGCTGCCACTTTGAGCAGTAAAGCCAATATTGGAATTGGAGACAATAGTAGGTGTAGTTGTTATAGTTGGAACTTCAACAGATTGCCAACTTAATATAGGATATCCGCTGTTAAATCCTGTATTCATTTCCCAATAATCATTAGTCCCGTTATCTGTTTCAACAATAAAATCCCAACCTGCATCTGTAAAAGTTGATTGGGTTTTCATTTGGGCTGTGGTTTTACCCGTACCGCCGCCTGATGTTGGGCGCCCAGAAGTTTCGGTGTCCCAGAAACTGTTTGTAACAGTGACAGTACCACCGCCAACCAAACCGCCAATCAAACCGCTCCCACTGACACTCCCTGTACTGTAGCTGTTGGTTACTGTACCATCCAAATAACCCACCAAACCGCCATAATAGAGTCCAGATCCACTAACAGTTCCTGTACTGTAACTATTGTTGATTACAGATGAAAGATTATTCATAGTACCCACTAACCCGCCATAATAATTTCCAGTGCCACTAACAGTTCCTGTACTGTAACTGTTGGATATGGTTGTTTCATCGCATCTACCTACTAGCCCGCCGGCTCCTTGACTTCCGCCACTTACACTTGCTGTACTGTTGCAATTGGTGACTGTATTTGGTGGACCCAAAAATAACCCCACAAGCCCGCCTGCATAAGTCCCAGCAGTTCCATTAACAATTCCTGAACTATGGCTGTTGGTAATTGTTAATTCAGTACCATTTCCTACTAATGCTCCAACACGGTCAGTTCCGGTAACACTAGCGTTACTCGAGCAATTGTCTATTGTTGTAGAAGATACAGCCAGCCCCACTAGCCCGCCTACAAATGTCTGTCCGATTATATTTGCGTCTTCAAGATTTATGTTTTTTAACTCTGCTCCATAAGTGTAACCAAACAAGCCGATGAAATTAGTAGTCGGCTGATTTATATTTAAACTACTAATCTTATAACCGTTCCCATTATAGCTACCAGAGAACCTTGGACTTGAGCCAATTGGAGAAAAACCGGCGCCATCGTCCCAACCCGAAGTTGCAGATGCATCAATATCCGCGGTTTGAATGTAATGTTTTGTCCACCTGGTTGCACGGTTTGGACTTGCTACTACTGCATCTGTTGCGGCAATCCAGTACAAATTTTCAAGTGAGGCAATCTGATATGGGTCTCCGCTTGAGCCATCACCCGCGGCAGGTGCTGTTGCGGTTTGGCTAAATGTAACACTTGTAAATAGTAACATTGTTAAGAACAAGTATTTCTTTAACAATTTTGGGAAATAATTTGATTTATGTCCGGGACTAAAGGTAAAGTTGATTTTCATAGTTACGCTCCTTTAATGATAGAATTAATTTTTTAACAATGCGTTGAGGAGGTATATTTTGCCTCCGCTACCTTTTAACTATATTTTACTGACCAAAATGCTTGACAACAAAATGATTGCTGTTCCACATAGGAAAAAGAGAAGCAACAATATTTTTTTAAACATCTTCGCTTTCATTGTTGCTGTCTTAAATGCTTCTTCATAATCCGAATTCGACTTATAATCACCTTGTGAAATTTTCCATGAATTTAAATTGAAATTTGTTTTCAATAAATTATTCCTTAACAGTTTTTTCATTTAATTTTATAGTAATTACTTCAACAGCAACATTTTTTTAACAGATGTAAAATTTTGTTCTCCGTTTGGTGATACAGCATTTATTTTATAATAATAAACTCCACTTGATAAACCGGAGCCATTCCATTCAAAATTATAAACTCCCGCTTCTTGTTCTTTATTAACAAGAACTGTAACCTCATTTCCAAGGAGATCATAAACGGTAAGTTTAACATTACTGAACGCTGAAAGCTGATAACTTATAACTGTTGAGGGATTAAAAGGATTGGGGTAATTCTGAGATAATACAAATTCTGTGGGGAGAAGATTTATATCAACTTCAATTTCATTACTGTATTCAAATTTGCCATCATTGTCCATTTGTTTTAAGCGATAATAATATTTTCCGTTTTCGCTCGGTTTATCAGTAAAAGAATATTCTTTTGGTGAATTGGAATTTCCATTACCTTTGATAAAACTGATAGTTGCCCATATCTCGGACAAGTCGCGACTTGTCCCTACAATTTTTCTTTCTATTTCAAAGCCGAAATTATTTACCTCAGTTGCGGTAACCCAATTTAGATTAACAGCATTCTCACTTGAAGAAGCTGTAAAAGAAGTCAGCTCGACCGGGAGTGCTCCGGCACTACCGATTCCAAATTCAGAAAATGAAGTAAAGTTTGATGCTGATGCTGTATATGGATCTGATCCTGAAAGTGAAGCACTTGATTCAACCCATTCAGAACCGTTATAACGACCAATATTCAATCCGGTGTTTCTATTAAAACTACCTGCTTCTTCACTTAAATTCCATTGCAGAGTAATTGTAACATCAGAACCACCACCGACGGATTCTGTAATATCCCATGCCCGATTGACAATTCCATCTGAATTAGCCGGTGCGTTATCAAAAGAGGTTTTGACTCTTACTGAAAAGTTGTCACTCGTTCCGGCATTATTTAAAATGACCGGATTATAGCTTGATGTTGTACCTACCGGGAAAATTGTATTTGAAGCGCCAACAGAATTTCTGGTAAGAACTCCTGTTGAATTTGTAATTATAAATTTAGTATTGCTGTTACCTGTAATTGTCGCTGCCGAATTTAATATAAGATTATTTGCGCCTAATGATAGAGTTCCTAAAACAAAATTAAGATCTTCTGTAATATTCAGATCAGCAGTCAAACTTATATTACCTCCAAGATCTAATATAAGATTAGATACAGTAATCCCGGATATAGTACTACCGTGAATCAACATCCTCAATCCTCCGCTACCACTAAATGTTCCCGTTCCTGTTACGTTACCAAAAACATCTAAATTAAATGAATTATTGGCAAGGGTAACACCACCCGAAAGAACAAGTCCATCAGTTTCTAAAGTTGCTCCAAGAGTCTTGGTTCCGGAACCTGATAGTATCAGATTACGATATCTTTGAGATGAATTTAAACCTGCAATAGTTTGATTAGTTCCGCTATATTCAATAGTACTTGTTTCACCAATCGAATGAGTAGTGTAATTAGAAGGGAATGAATTTGTACCTCCAATTTTTAATGTTCCATCATTTGCAATAGTTAAACTTCCGCCGGGAGTTGAGCGATTTACAGTAAATCCACCGTCGTCGAATACCCCGTCTATTATCTGAAGATTACCTGTAATATTCATATTTGCAACTGCCGTAATTGTCCCTCCGCTGAATATTTTAAAATTTCCAACCGTGACTCCAGAAACAGTAGTACCATCTGTTTCCATCTGAATTTCACCTTCTCCCGAACTTGTGTGAGTGCCTGTTCCAGTTATATTGCCATATACTATAAGTTGAAATCCACCGTCTGCTATTGTTCCTGCAGTAAGAATTAAATTTCCATTCACTCTTAACTCAGCGGTTGCAGTTTTAGTACCTGAGCCGGAAATTATTAAATTGCCGAAGTTTTGAGATGAATTTAAGCTCGCAATATTTTGAGTAGTTCCACCGTATTCTATTGTACTTGATTCTCCAATCGAATGAGTAGTGTAATTAGAAGGGAGCGAATTTGTCCCGCCAATCTTTAATGTTGCCCCGTTTGAAACTGTTAAACTTCCCCCTGCCGAAGAACGGTTTATTGTAAAAGTCGAAAGGTTAAATGTACCTGCGCTCACTGTTAAATTTCCGGCGAAAGTAGTTCTGTTTGAATTGAGTGTTACTGTCCCGAATGTATTATTAATGACAAGATTCGGAGGAACTCGCGTTCCAGAAGTATTGAATTCATTCGTTGACATGGTTTGATTTGCTGTTGAGCTGGCATATTCTAAAATAGAAGATGCTCCGTAAGTAAAGTTTGCGCCATTATTATTTAAAGTTGCTGACCCTTGAATGCTGAATGTTCCGTTAACAGTAAAATCTGAATTAACTATTGTTTTAGTGCCCGAACCGCTTAGTGTCAGATTCGTTAATAAATTCGCAAATGTACCACCGTGTGCCCTTGCGGCTGTACTTTGATTTCCTTCGCGACCATATTCAACAGTTCCGTCGAATATAATTGTATTCATACCGATGTACGGAGTTGCCCCAGTTAATATTAATTTTCCTCCTGATTTAACCCATAGAGTATCGCTTATGCTGTCATCATCATATGCAAATACAACGTCAGTAGTGCTTCCGGATGCCGCGGAAATAACTGTTGCTCCACTTTGTATTATGAAGTTGCTGTTGGCTCGTGTATTCTGCGCCGGAGCCATACGAGCATCAATTGCCATGTTTAGTGTTCCTGCTACGACATTAAAACTTCTGCACTTGAAAAAAGTATTGAAAGTAGCTGTCTGATCTGAATTAAGATTTATTTCCAAATCAAACCCGTCCGGACTTGAAACATTTGCAATACCTACACCCCATTCGCCGGCTACAGTTAAATTTCTTGAGTTACCCACGACAGAAATTTTTCCCGTCGTTGAAGTTATCCAATCATCGTTCCCACTGGGACTAGTGCTGGATGTGCCGGGAATTGTACCGATAGAACCTGTATATGCTCTTATCTTTCCGTTAATTTCAAGAGTGTTTGTTCCTAATGCTAATCTATTATGTGAATTATCCTTGTTAATGTGCAGATCATTACATGCTTCATTGCCGGTAAGCGTTGCAGTATGTCCGTTCTGAATGTAAACACTGTTTGTGGCACCCGGTTTTGATGAAGCGGTTTCCCATATAGTACCATTAAAAATTTCCCAGTGTGCAGCGGTGCTCCAAGTTACAGATGCTTGTCCTGTTCTATAATCACCTGTGACCTGAGCAAAAATCGGAAATGATGTGAACAGAGCTACCAATATTAAGTAAATGTTTTTTTTCATTTGACACCTTTTATTCTTGTTATAAAAACCCAAACTCGGCTAAGGGGTTTACTTATTACTTTTATTTATATTTATTTTGATTTAAGATGGGACTAACTTAATTTCAGATTCAACTCTGGGGAATACCATGTTTGAGGTATTTTTATAATAACAAAGAGATTTGCCTGAGTTGTACTAACAAAGGAATTAATATGGAAAATACCTTGTATTGGGTATTTCAATTATGGCTTGGAAATCGTATTTATACTTTAATTAAATTGCAAATAATGCAATGACAAAACCCTCTGATATTTGAAGGCAGTAATGACAAAAATATGGATCATTGAAGACAATATTTCTTATTCACATATTATCCGCAATACAATAAACCAAAGCGATTGGTGCGTTTGTGAATATGAATTTACAAATGTTGCAGATCTAGTGAAACTGCTTCCTAAGGGGAATACCCCTGATATCATTTTAACAGATATTAATCTCCCGGGCATGAATGGTATAGAAGGTATTAAGGTAATAAAAGAAATAAATAAGGAAGTTGAAATTATTGTTCTGACTGTCTTTGATGATAACGAAAAAATTTTTGAGGCTATCTGTAATGGTGCGAACGGTTATCTTCTAAAAAACTCATCTCCTGAGGAGATACTTGAAGCTATTAAAATTGTAATGGATGGAGGCTCTTCTATAAATGCAGAACTTGCTCGCAAAGTTTTCGGTATGTTTACTGCATTGAAGAAAACAGACAATTCTTACGGACTTACAAAAAGGGAAAATGAAATTCTGAATTATCTTGTTGAGGGGAAGATTGTAAATGAAATTGCCAAAATTACATTTACCAGCCCGCAAACAGTGCAGACACATGTTAAAAATATTTATACTAAACTGCAGGTAAATACAAGAAGCGGACTGGTTTCAAAAGCACTGAAGGAAGGTCTTGTACAGAAAGGGAGTTTTTCAATAAAATAGATTATATTGTCAGCGGAACTTTGAGTGTAATTTTAGTCCCACTTCCATTACTACTTTCAATTGAAATTTGAGCATCTATTTGCATTGCTCTGTTTCTCAAGTTTTTTAATCCTTCGCCAAACGTGATTTGTTCCTCATTAAATCCTTTACCGTTATCGGTAATCATCATAACAAAAGTTTTTTCTTCTTCTTTAATTATTATTGTGGCTTTGTCTGCATTGGAATGTTTTGCAATATTATTCAGTGCCTCTTTAAATATTAAATATATATGTCTTCGTTTGTTTAGGTCAGGCAGGAGATCAAATATCCGTTCATTATCGCTACCTAAAGAAAAAGTGTAATCTAAATCCACGAGCATTTTTGAAGCAAGCTCTTTCATCCTAAGGAGTAAGTCTTCGGAATTATCATGAAAAGGATTGATAAACCAAACTATGTCTCTAATAGTATCAGTTGTTATTCCCGCAATATTAAAAATATTTTGAAGTTGTTCTTTCGAAATTCCTTCAAGCTGATTTTCTCTCATCATTAAACTACTCTGCAATGCTATTGTGCTTAAGTTACTTCCAACTTCATCGTGTAGATCGGCAGCAATCTGGTTTCTCATCAGTGATTTCTCATTTTCTTTCTCTGCTTTTAGATAACTAAACCTATAACCAACGGTAGCAGCCAAAATCAATGCTTCCCACAGAATTCCCATGCTGAGAATATTTTGAGTTAAAAAATTCCAAGGCAGCGGAAGGAAATTATTCCTTGCAGAGATAGATATAGCAATGCTTATAAGTATTCCTGATAGTGCAAGAAGATAATACCTTGCTAATTGAATCTCTTTTTTCAGAGCCAGAATTGTGATAACAACTCCTGTGATATAATATCCTAAAAATGTGAGGGATAGTAGTGCAGAAAACCAGGGTATTTTGAAGACA
>Ga0351877_1075_pt1 | contig 29867 bp, 22 predicted proteins | sample BONcelFGM3001D13_FD_206775 | JGI IMG/M metagenome (GOLD analysis project Ga0351877, IMG submission 206775) | Enriched cells from coal bed in the Powder River Basin, Montana, United States - BONCAT cells FGM rep3 HSBNCT.FGM.300.1.D13 ...
TGAAAATCTATTTCTACATAATGCTCGTAATTTCAGCTTTTAGTAATCTAAAGGCACAAGAAGTTACGAGTTTTTCGCTTTTTACTCCAAAGTCCATTAATCAATCTTCACCTTTCGAAATAGTGCTGCTGGCAGAAATTAATGATGATTCCCTTAATTCATTTGAAATTAATTTTGGTTTTGACCAGCCGGTTAATTTTCTTGAAGCTAAAATTATTTCTTCAAACAAAAGAATAAAAATCCCATTTATCAAAAATCAACTTATTGAACCAACAGGGAATTGGTTCCAATCAAATATCAATCTGAAAGATTTTGAACTTAAAAAAGGCTCGACATTTCAGATTATAACTTCGGTAACAACATCAGCAACTGAACTATTAACTGTAAAATCAAATCTGATAATTCTAAAAAACAATAATAAAAAAGTAAGATTTCCGGAAATTTCAAGAAATGAAATTAACAGAAGCAAAAATTTTCTTTCAGAAGAAATTGTTATAAACAAAAATTCAAAAAAGGGGATGAAAGCAGTATCTCTCGCGAAAAATAGTTTTCTCAACCAGTCTGTGATTCCTAAAAGCAATAGAGTTTTTATTGTTGACTTCTGGTTAAAGTTTACTGATTTCAAAGAAACTTTTCTAAATATTTCTAATGGAGAAGATAAATCTGAAATTATCTCTCTCGGAGTAAATGAAAACCGATTTTTAACTTTTTATGATAATCTTCGTCATCTTCAGTTTTTCAAAAAAGGATTTGTATCGCAGAAAGTCTGGAGCCATTTTATTTTCGAATTAAATGTGAATGAGAAAATATTAAACTACTATTTAAACGGTGAAAAGGTTGCTCAAAGTAAAATCAACTTCTCATTTCAAAGTAAAGAATTAACATTTGAATTTGTGAATAGTTTAAGTGGTTCTTTTTTAATCGAAAATTTACGTTTAACCGAAAGCAGAGAAACGAATTCATTTTTAACAATCTTTAAGAATAGAAATTGCGATTATGCACGTTTGGATAGTATTAATATAATAGGATTTAATAATTTTGATAATTCAACCATTGAAGAAACCGAGCGTGTAAAATATAAATCTTCTAATCTTATGTTCGTAAGGTCGGATGCTCCGATTTATTCAGTAGTTCCCGAGTTCAATGTTACATTGACTAACGCGGGTTGCAAATTAGATTGGACAGCCGGGGATATTAGTTATATAAACTATTTCCAGGTTGAAAAATCTGTGAGCGGAAATGATTATAAACCTATCGCTCAAGTTTTAGCAGATCAAACAACCGAGCAGTATAGTTATTATGATGATGATGGTAGTAATTCAACAACAATTCATTATCGAATAAAACAAGTTAACCATGATGGTTCATTTGTCTACTCTGCAAGCAGCAAAGTTGGTAAGGGAAATGTTCAAACATTTATGCTTGCCCCCAACTACCCAAATCCGTTTAATCCGAAAACAGTTATTAAAATATCTGTATATGAGGATACACAAGTTCGGGTGGTTGTTTACTCTTTAGAAGGAAAAGAAGTTCAGCGATTACATGAGGGGGATTTAAAGAAAGGGGAGTATCAGTTTGAATTTGATGGCTCACTATTGCCTTCGGGAATTTATTTGTATACGGTAAATACTCCATTTTTCAGTCAAACCAAAAAAATGATTCTGGCGAAATAGTTAATTATTTCCTTTAATCTAAAATTGTTAAGCAAAACTCAAGCGAAAGAATAATATGATTTCTAAAATATTATCCAGTGCAACTTTCGGTATTGATGCCAACATTATTGAAGTTGAAACCAATGTTGAAAAAGCAATCCCCGGATTTATTATTGTTGGTCTGCCGGATAATGCAGTAAAAGAAAGCCGCGAAAGAGTTTCTGCAGCCATTAAAAATAGCAGTTATAAATTTCCCATTCAAAAAATTACCGTAAATCTTGCCCCTGCCGATATTAGAAAAGAAGGAAGTTCGTTTGATCTGCCGATCGCGATAGGCATTTTAGCCGCAACAGATCTGGTTAATAATGATAAACTTGAAGACTCAATTTTATTAGGTGAATTATCACTTGACGGAGTTTTACGTCCAATCAAAGGGGCACTCCCAATCACGGTTGAAGCAAAGAAAAACGGAATAAAAAGAATACTCTTACCCAATGATTCAACTAAAGAAGCCTCAATAGTTGAAGGGATTGAAGTTTATGGATTTGAAAACCTTTCTCAGGTTGTTGATTTCTTAAATGGTGATTCCGATATAAAACCTGTTTTTACTGATAGAGATGAAATATTTTCGGTGGAGAATTCATACCACCTTGATTTTAGTGATGTAAAAGGACAGGAGAATGTCAAACGAGCATTAGAAGTAGCTGCTGCAGGCGGTCATAATATTTTAATGATTGGTCCTCCCGGTTCAGGAAAAACGATGCTTGCAAAAAGATTACCGTCAATTTTGCCTCCGCTCAGTTTTGAAGAAGCACTTGAAACAACCAAGATTCATTCTGTTGCAGGAATTTTATCGAAAGACCAGGCATTAATAGTTGAACGACCTTTCCGAAGTCCGCACCATACCGTTTCCGATGCGGCTTTAGTTGGAGGAGGATCATTCCCTCGTCCCGGAGAAGTTTCTTATGCTCATCACGGAGTTTTATTTTTAGATGAACTTCCTGAGTTTAAGAAAAATGTTCTTGAGGTTATGCGTCAGCCGTTAGAAGATGGAAGGGTGACTGTAAGCAGATCAAAAATGTCATTGGAGTTTCCGGCAAATTTTATGCTTGCCGCTGCGATGAACCCTTGCCCATGCGGGTTTTTTACTGATCCAAATCGTGAATGTTCTTGTGCTCCGCCTCAAATTCAAAGATATATGTCAAAAATATCGGGACCTCTTTTAGATAGAATTGATATTCATATTGAAGTCCCTGCCGTTAAGTACAAAGAGCTTTCATCAGAAATGAAAAGCGAGAGTTCAAGTGATATTAGGAAAAGGGTTATCAATGCAAGAATGATTCAACATAAACGGTTTGAAAATCATTCACACATATTTAACAATGCAGATATGGGGTCAAAAGAAGTTCGCCATTATTGCAAATTGGATAGTGCAGGCATGGAACTTCTAAAAATGGCAATGACAAAATTGGGATTATCTGCCCGTGCTTATGATCGAATACTTAAAGTAAGCAGAACAATTGCAGATCTTGAGTCAGCGGAAAATATTTTGCCTCAACATATAAGTGAGGCAATTCAATATAGAAGTCTTGATAGAGAACTTTGGAAATCTTAAGCAATAAATTTAGAAGTAATACAAATATTTAACTTTAACAATTGCTGCACGGTTCACTAATTCCAATTTATCTAAATAAGCAGTTCCATTTACTAAAACGGAATTACGAACGTTCCCTTCACTATAGGCAAAGTATATCCAGCTTTTTGCCGAAAAATTATATGAGAATAAAAACCCGATCAATAGACGTTGAAGTTGATCCGAAGAATGTGTAAAAACATTATCAACATAGATACGCATGTTTAAATCATTAACCGGTGTAATTGAGATAAAAGGACGGCTGTTGTATGTTATATCTTCTAAATCACCGTTCGGTTTTTCTTCAACTATCATATTGAATTCATTGCCGATACCAATTGTTGGAATAATTTTCCAACTGAAATAGTTTCCGAACCAATAATCATTTGCTAAATAATCTCTGTAGAAATTATAAGATCGTTCATAACCACCCCAAATATTTAAATTCCAATCCGGTTTAGGGTTTATCCATGAGCTAAGGTTAACATCATAAGCAGAATATTCAACTGACAAATCTTTCTTTTTACCATAGCTGCCATTGAATTCAAAACCCCAATTTGAGCGGAAATTCATATTGAAACCTGCAACCCAAACTTTATCAATATAATCATCAACCTTTGTCCAATCCCAACCGGGACCTGTATATGAAGTAATCTGTTTAAGTTCTCCGGAATCAAAATACCACATTGGACCGATGAGAATCATTCCATTTGAATTTCCCTTCCAGGGTACATAACCGACATCCCGAATGTTAAAATTTTCTCCGATGTGTCGAGCTCTTGCAAGAACTAACCAATTTTTTGTAACCATGTTAAAACCGGTTGAGAATGCAAAGTCAGTTTTATCGCTGCTGATAGAATGAGCGAGTTGATATGCAAGCTGCCAATCGGAATCACGAATAGCTCCATCAATATCAATTACACCATTAACACCAGAATTGGTATGTTTCCCGGCATATAAAACTCCTATGGAAGAATTTTCAAAGATTTGTTTTTTTACTCTGAATGAAGTGAAATATGCTTCAGGTTCAACATTAGTTACATCTTCTTCTAAATATTCGGTACGACCGGTTTTAGCAACGAATCCACCATATTCCCAATCGTCAGATCTGCCAAAAACCTTTGAACCAATTTGAAGTGGAACAGCATTTCCATCAGGAAGACTTTTTCCGATTCTTCGCGAATAAAAAAGTTCAAGAGGTCTATAAAATCCCGAATTACGTTCACGTCCGGAAGCCATAAAAACTTCATTCCCTTCCGTGAAGAAAGGTCGTCTCTCAGAAAAATAATTTTCGTAACGGCTTAAATTGAAACTGTAAGGGTCTGCTTCGATTTGTGCAAAATCTGGATTTGCGGTAAACTGAAGTGTAAGTTTTTGCGATGGATTATAGAATACATCAATGCCGGCTTCGGGATCTACTTTATATTTATTGTTGGAAGTTAATGTAACCTTCGAAATTGCTACAGGATAAATTTCTAAATTTAATCCTTTAACCGATGGCTTGAAATCATTAAAAATTAATTTCCCGAATTTAGAAATTCTTTGTCCTTCATTTTCTTTGTAAGAACAGAGATAGATATCTTCATTTTTTGCGGGTATCCATCTATCAATATCTAAACCCCATTCAAAAAGGTTTTCATCATATTGAATAGACTTATAAGGAATTTCAATTTCAATTACATAACCCCACTCATAGATTTTTGCTTGAGAAGACCAAATCCCGTCCCAACTGTAGTCTCGATTTCTACCATCATCGAGTAAACGGGAATCCATTCGAACACCTGATGCACTCACAGCAAATTTATAAGCAGTTTTTTTATCTCCAAAAGTGTCGAGCATTAATGAAATAACGTCACCGGTAAATTGATCATGAGTACCTCTATTAGCCTGAATTGGTGAAAATTGAGAGTAACAGATCATCAAATAATAGAGCGAATTTGAATTAGTTAAAATTTTTGCCACCGTTCTTTCTGATGGGGCTTCATTATTATACGGAGCGAATTGTATGAAAGAATCAACGGAATCTGCTGAATTCCATATGTCATCAATAATACCGTCTATATTTACAGACTCATTTATGAACCGTGCATTTAGTACCTTTTCACTATTTTGAGAAAAGGATAAAGAAAAAGTTATAAAGAATAGCAGAATCAAGTAAAAATATTTCATACGCTCAAATGGTTGTGTTGAAAATTTCATTAATATTTATTTGCAAAATAATCAATTAAATCCGAAGCATGACTAATTATGGATGAGCGGTTGTTTTTTGTAAGTGATGGGAAAATTGTGTGATGAAGGAGAGGTATCATTATTTCATTTATTGAAGTGAAATGTTCATTTATAAATTGTTATTCACTTTCATTTATTTTTTATTCATAAAATATTTATCTAATTCATCCAGAAACCTTTCATCTGACACCCCTGTCCGATTAAACATTACTACACTGCCGATTCCAATTTCAGGATAAATTCTGATTTCGCAATAATAACCACCACCGCCCCCCGCGTGCGCAAAATATTGTTCGCCGTTCAATTTTCCATTAAACCAGGAAAAGCACATTCCGGTTTGCTTATTGTCATTTGTATAATTTTCTGTAAAAAGAATTTTTTTGTATTCGTCTGATATTAGTTTACTGTTGGGTTGCAATAGTTCCTGAATGTATTTTACAAAGGCATTTGATGTCCCGATTAAACCACCATATGAAACCCCATTAACATAAAAAGGTTTAAACGAATTCCATTTCCCTTCAGTTATATCAACATATTTTCCCTTGTCAATAAGAAATCCCAAGATCAAATTTATAAAGCTTAATCGTTTTTGGTATCCTTTTGCATGTTGTTCAATATCGTTAATTTCAAAATCTAATTCGGTTGGGTCTAATTCTAAAGGTTTTATAATATTTTCCCTGATGTAGTTTTCATAACTTAAACCGGAAATCTTCTCTATGACTTGTCCGAGTAAAACGTAACCAAGATTTGAATAAGCATATTTTTCATTTGGCAATGATTTGGTCTTATTATTATCAACAAAGATTCCGGCGAAAAATTTTTTACCGTCAAAATGATGGTGTTCATCAGCCAAATGAATCCAACTTAAAGGAATCGGATTTGGAATGCCGGAAGAATGTGTCATAAGCTGCCGAATTGTAATTTCTGACGGATATGGAAATCCCGGCAAATATTTATTTACAGGTTGATCTATATTTAATTTACCCTTCTCGGCTAATTGTAAAATTGATAATGCTGTAAAAGTCTTTGTCACGGAATATGCATTGTAAGTCGTGTTTTCAGAAACCCTGTTTTGATTTCTTATATCCGAGTATCCAAATTGAAATTTATGAATAATACTGTCTTTACTAAAAATAACATAATGAATCGAAGGTGTTTCATCCTCTTCGACTTGTTTAACCAAAAAGTTGTCAATTTCATTCATAGGATTTTTTGTTGTTTGCACGGTGGAACAGCTCAAAAAAGTAATTGATAAAAATAAAGTAATTATTGTTTTCATAGATTGTCAGAAACATTAATTATACTTGACGCCCATGTGAATTCTAGTAATTTAATCATAACCAATTCTTTTCATTCTTTTGTAAAAGTGAATTGCCCGCCACCTTGTTTCAGAATCATTTTATTTTCAGACGGATTAAACTCCAATACTACTCCCGCTTGATCAAACTTAAACTTATCTTTTTCGGTTGCTTCAAGTGGAAATGAGGGCTGCCCTGTTGCCTGTGCAATTAAAGTTTTCCCCTCTTTTGTAATTGTAATTTTTAAGGGGAGTTGTGAGGATGAATAAACTCCCAAATATTTGTCTAACTCTTCTGAAGTTACATTAAAAGTTTTAAACTCCGGAATATCGTAAGGTTTGTTGAACACAGCACTTAAAACAGCTATTGAAATATCGTTGTTGTTAAAATTTGTTCCGTTGGAAGTCATAGCGTAAGAAACACTCCCGTCTGCGAAGTAAGAAAATATTGATGTAAACCCATCAATACCTCCTGTATGTCCAAATGCTATTTTGTTATAAAAAGGGATTTTAAAAAGTCCCATACCATAATTTTCTTTTATGGTTTTCATCTGTTCAAGACTTTCTTTTTTAATCAGTTTTCCGTTAAACAAAGCATCACTGAATTTTACCAAATCAGTTGGAGTAGAAACGATTCCACCTGCTCCTAATGGTATTGAAATATCTGTTTCCGGTTCAAGTTTCCAATTATCTTTAAAGCTGTATGAATTACACTCATTTTTTTGTGAATTAATTTTTCCGCCGAGAAAAGTATTTGGTAAACCGATTGGTTTGGTTATGTATTCTGTTAATAAATTTGAATAAGACTTATCAAAACTTTTTTCAATTATATAAGTGAGTAGAACGTAATTTGAATTGCTGTATTCAGCTTTAGTGTCGGGTTCAAAATCAGTTCCGGCTTTGGAGATAATTCCCACCATTTCTGCTTCTGTTTTTGCTTTGGTATTCCATGTCAAATAAGCTTCGTCATTAGTGAAATTATGAATTCCGCTTCTGTGATAAAGCAAATGATTAATAGTGATTTTATCGGCATTAATAATGGTTGGAAAGTATTTATCAATAGTATGAGTTAAATTAATTTTCCCTTCTTCAACTCCTTTGAAAATCAATACTGCGGTGAATGTTTTTGAGATTGAGCCGATTCTATATTTTGAATTTTCGTTCGCTTTAATTTTGTTTTCAACTTCAGCAAAGCCAACAGATTTTGTATAGATTACTTTTCCATTTTGAGAAACTGTTACACTCCCCATAGACTTGTTGTTCTTTTCGAGAGCATCGAAGTAGCTGTCTAATTTGGTTTTATCAAAATCTTGAGCAAAGCCGATTTGGCATAAAAGACAAATTGTTAGTAGTGATGTTATTTTTTTCATAGTAGCTGTTTTTTTTTGTTGTTGGTTATATAGTTAAAATTTCTATTAAAGGTCAATGGTATGATCATTAAGGAATTATGGAAAATTTTAAATCGAGTTCAATAATGTATTACGCTTAGACATATATTAAATCTGAATCGATTGATTTTAAATATTTCTCTTTTACTCCGTTTTTTGAAACTAGATCAACTTTGAACCCAACAATATTTTCTAATTCTTCCGCCAGGTCAATGAATCTAATTCCAATCTTATCTGAAAACTCTACTAAAATATCCAAGTCACTGGCATCATTTTCTTCGTTACGTGAATAAGAACCGAAAATCGCCATTGACCTTATAGGATAATTATTGAATAATCTATTTTTATGATTACCCAATGTGCTTTTTATTTCTTGCAATGTTCTCATATTCCAAAAATACAACTTTTAACTCAATCAAAAAATATCACCGGGAATAACAATTTAGTATTTCTTCAGAGCAATCATAAAAAATGTATTCGTTCGTTCCTTTATCGTAACCGACAACATCAGGTTCACCACCGGTTTTTTCTATTTCGTTTAGTGACCAAAGTTTATTGTTTTGTTTCAACAATTTTGATTCCACGTTTGACCATTGAATATCTTGATGTCTTTGCATATTATCTTCAAAACGTGTTTTTAGGATATTGAGCAGTTCCTCGGTCCGGGGCTTTGGTAGTTTCATTTTACTTATCATGGTTGTATCCTTTTATTGCTGATTTATAAAGCAGATTGTTTTTTATCATCGTTTTGATTGTTGAACAGTTCATGCAATTATTGTTTTAAATGTTTCTTGTCAGTGAAGTTGTTTCTTGAACTCCGAAACCATTTTAGGGGACAGGGCTTCTGGCTAAAAAAATCTACAACTTCGTTGTCCTTTTCTTTACAATATTTTGCTCATTTAGATTTCGTTCATGTCTTTTATGAAGAAATGGATTCTCATTATCGTCTTTTGGGTTGCCGCATAACAGTTGAGTGTATGTGCCTTAAGGGGTTCTGTGTGATCACCAGTCAAGTTACAAGAAAAGTTGAAACAGGCTACAACAGTTGAATAACCTACTTCCCGGCATTTTTTTATACAGTGTGTTATGCGTTCGTTATTCTTTTTTTCATTTCCATTTCTTCAGTCCACCGATTAAAAACAATAACCCAATTCCCAATGCAATTAGTGAATATATTGTTTCAGACAACTGTGATGCTTCTTGTTACGAAATATCAAATATCAATTCTCCAATTCCACGAAATATATAAATTCCGGCAATTGAAAATATTACCAATTTCAGGAATGGTAATTTTCTAAATTTTCCATCTGCTGAAAGTCCATAAAGTCCAAAAATAAAAAATAAAATCGCCACAAAAACTGTTAATAAATATGGAAATGAAGAGTGAATTTGTGCAAGTTCATTCATTTCTTTTCCAATTCCAGTTACTTCAAACATTTGCTCTGACCAAATCAATCCAATAAGATGCGCAACAGAAATTAATATGTTTATATATCCGCCAAGTCTCAACAAAGTCATTTAATTTAGCCCCCAATAAAGTAATCCACTTATTAGAAACAATAGAATCCATTGTCCTAATTTTAAATAGTTCTTTGGAAAACTTTTAGAAATCGTAATCACAATTAACCATACAATTCCGTATCCAAGAAAATATATTGCTAATATTTGAAGCAACAGTTTTTCACTTTCAAAAAAGTCAGTTAAGTTTATTATACCAAGCCCAATTGTGGCAAATAATAAATCTACAGAAATCCAATGCCAGCCACTTCTTACCATTGTCCATTTTTCTCGTTTCAAATACTTTTCGTCATTTTCACTTTCAGGTTCAATTATTTTCAATTCTCTGTCACCCATAAATGTATGGATGAAGAAAGCTAATAAAGCCAGAATATTTGCGGATAAAATTGGTATGTTCATATCGTTAGTTAGTTTGTTGTACGTTCGTGTTTTATTTTCGTGTCAATTTATTTACTTTTTGAATAAAATCCGTTTTTAAATCTGTATATTTTTCTCTCTCATTTTTGTATTTATCCGCAAGTTTCAATTTCAAAGATTCATACTCTTTTGCTATCTCTGTGTGATTAATTAAATAATCCCGTAATCGAATTTCATCCCAATCACCTTTGTCTCTGATATGTACATGAAATGCTTGTCCTTTAAATCCATGTGGAGAATAACCTTTTACAAAAGTCATGTGTGGGGGCGGCTTATCAGGTCGTGTATTTAGTTGATATCCGATTGACTGAAAAACATTTATTAATTTTTGATTATCAATCTGTTCTGATATTTGCAATAGAATATCAACCGTTGGTTTAGCTTTTAATCCAGGAATTGCAGTACTGCCAATATGGTCAATACTTACTATTTCCGATGGCATAAAAGCGTTGGTAATTAATTGGCTTTCTGTTTGGTAATGATTAACCCATTTATCTGTATAATCCAAAATTATAATTGGGAATAATTGTCCAAGCTCCTCCGATGTTAAATCATGTAGAGATTTATTCGAGTCTGATAAAACTTCACTTTTCATTAATTCTTTTTCGGTCTCAGAAATTTTTGTTTCTGTTTCCATATTTCACTTTACTATATTTTAATCTTGTTGAATGCGGTGTACTTAACATAGGGCACAGCGGTTACGTGTATGAACCGTTGGGGATAGTCCCGAAAGCGAGGGGACGGTGAGTGTTTGAGTTATCATACCGATTCCTCCACAATTTTTATTTCCTCCTCGGTTAGCCCATACAACTCATAAACCATTTGGTCAATTTCTTTGTCGGTTTTTTCTATTTTTAGTTTTAATTTTTGGACTTCTGATTTTTTAGTTTCAAAAATATCCATCCAGTCCATTTTACTTGATTTGGAAAGTTTTTCTTGTCCCGATTTTTTTATTGAGGGATTAATTTCTTCAATAAAATCAGAAAAATCAAGTGCATACCAATTTTGAAGTTTATTGTTTCTGAAACTTATCAAAAGTAGTGGAAAAATAATACTTGTTTCAAGGCAGCATGGCTATCAGTGGCTAAATTGCATTAGGTAAAATGTTTTAGTAATTTTGAAACAAAAAGGAGTATGAAGATGACGATTCAACATATCGAAAAACAAGCGTTAAAATTAGATGTAAACTCGCGCGCTAAGTTGGCAAGCGCTCTCTTATCAAGTCTAGACGATCTATCTGAATCAGAAAATGAAAAGCTTTGGGCTGAAGAAGCTTTATTACGCCACAATGAGATGATAAAAGATAAAACAAAAGCAAAACCGGCAAAATTGGTTCTTAAGAACGCACGAGCTCGTATAAAATGATAATTGCTATTTCGTTCAATGAATTTGCCGAAAAGGAATTAAATGAATCGGCAGACTATTATGAGTTTCAAGTAAAGGGGCTTGGAATTACTTTTCTTGCTGAAGTTGAGCGTTCTATCAAATTAATCCAGCAAAATCCCGAGTCATTTTCTCCAGTTTTAAAAGTTGTTCGCCGTAAAATACTTCGGCGTTTTCCGTATAGCATAATGTTTTCCTTTGTAGATAATTCAATTCGAATTTTAGCGATTGCAAATCACAAAAGACGCCCATATTATTGGCGGGGTAGAAATTAACTTGCAGCTTCTAAGCTTATTTAAGATAGTACTAAAAACCTTTCGGTATAATGAAATAATTCGAATCTCCAAATATGAAAATCGGGTCGTTTGAGTGTTGAAAGTCAGAGATTTTTGTAAAATCTCTTCCGTATCGCATGCTAACTAATTTGGAATGTTTTCAAATAAGATTATGAAAAAAGAATTTGCATTTCTCTTATAATTTATCACTCCCTTTGTTTCTCCAATACGCACGCCCAACAGCTTAATGGATTTGCTTCTGATGAACAGATGAGAAGTTTATCGGGTGGAAATATTCGTCTTAAGAATACCAATACCGGTACAGTTGCAAATCTTGATGGTCGGTACATCATTAAATTAAACGAGGGTATAAATACCATAGTTTTCTGATTCATAGGATTAATCAGTGATACACTGAATTTAACTATTGGCAAAGGAGAGGATATGCTTCTGCATAAACAGAAGTGTGATCTGTTGAACGATAATGATTTAGATAATTTAATAAAACGAAAATACAAGAGAACAAAAAAGTAAAAACAACAAATAACCTTATAGACTAACAAACTAATTCTGATGTTAGCCTGTAGATTTACAAAATGTTGTTTTTAGAGATGCCCATAAAATAATTACTATTAAATAATGGATTACTTAAATACTACCGTAAATATACTTCCACTTAAAAAATTATTCAAAAGCAAACAATAATTCATCGCCTCAACTGCCCCATTAATCCCAAACATACTTCCAACTATTATCCATCTGCCTTTTCCATACAGTGTGAAAGACACCCTTATATTCCACGATATTACCATCAATATTTTTGATCTTCCAAATATATTTACCATATGTATATCCAAGATCCCCGGATTTAGAAACATCGATAAAGTCAGGTGTCCAGTTAACTATTGCATCTTTTACACTTTTTTTCTCATAATAGATTTTAATATTCTCTTTACCTAAAATTAGTGTATCATTCTCCCTTTTTATGACTGCATTTTCATCTGCAAAATAGTAAAAGGCTTCCGCGATGCCCTTTTCAGATGTCATCTTCTCAAAAGCCTTCTCAGTCTGGAATATTTCATTTTTAATTTCTTCCTCGCTTTTAGAATGGTTGCATCCAATGTAGAATAGAATTATTGGTATTAGAAGTAATACATGTTTCATATTTATTCTTGATGTAAATTTCGAAAATTTTCTGTCTTTCAAAAATCCTTTATCAGGTTATATTAAACGCTGACATCTGTCTTTACGCAAACTCGCGCATATCCTACTTTAAATGATTTTTATTATTCGTGATAAAAATAAAATTATAACTATTGAATAATGGAGTGCTAAAATACTACCGTAAATATACCTCATCCGAAAAATTATTCAAAAGCAAATTCTCGAAAGCTTGACTCTGCATTAATTTTGCAACGAGAGTAAGAATATTTTTTTACTTCCAATAATTCACTTGGTGTGGATTTTATTTTAGCTATTTTTGGATGGTGCTTTTAATACTAAATTCACTGCTTTACAGAGGCTTTCTATTTTAATATTTCAGGGGATGAAATGAACAGAATATTTTTAACTACAAGATATTTTATACTTATCTTTTTTATCAATTCAATATTTGTGTCGGCACAACCTATACCGAATAAAATAATGGATCAATTCGATGGCGAGGGGAATTACACCTTTTATGAAATTCAAAAAAAAATGAATGATTATTGGAAATCTCAAAATGCCGAAAAGGGATACGTTTTAATAGATGGTCAAAAAAGTAAAGTCCCTGGTTGGAAAATATATAAACGCTGGGAATATTTTTGGGAAAGCCGCATCAATACTGAAACCGGTGAATTCCCCAAAACAAGTTCAATAACCGAATATCAAAAGTATTTTGATAAAAATAACTCTCTTATTAAAGAGAATTCTTTTAACGCAAACTGGGTAAACCTTGGTAGTAACTCAACCCCGGGGGGTTATGCAGGACTCGGAAGAATAAATTGTATTGCTTTTCATCCGTCAGATAATAATACTTTTTGGGTCGGTAGTCCTTCCGGCGGTATTTGGAAAACCACTAACGGCGGGACTACATGGACTATATTGAATGATAATCAGCTGGTACTTGGTGTAAGTGATATTGCTGTTACCAATAATTATGCAACATCAAAAACTCTTTACATTGCAACCGGTGACCGTGATGCTGGAAGTATGTGGTCACTTTTAGGGGGACAAGTGGCAGATAACAATAGCATAGGTGTATTAAAATCTACCGATAGTGGTGTTACATGGAATACAACGGGATTAACCTTTCAGATAAAGGACAGAAAATTAGTTTACCGGCTCTTAATTCATCCAACGAACAATTCTATACTTATAGCATCTACTTCATCCGGAATTTATAAAACAACAGATGCAGGGGCAACATGGGTTCTTAAAACAGCAAATCGTTGGATAGATATGGAGTTTAAACCGGGTAACCCTGATATTATAATTGCGTCAAGCATGGCAAATGCTTCCGCATTAATAAATAGATCAACTAACAATGGAGAAACCTGGTCTTTTTACACTGTTGAAGCCGGAGGTTATCGAAATGAATTAGCTGTTTCAGCAAATAACCCTAATATCGTCTATATGTTAAGCTGCTTAAACACGAGCGGTTTAAAGGGGGTTTATAAAAGTACAAACAGCGGTGAATCATTTACACGTGTTGACGACGGAACGAAATCGATGCTTGGTTACTACAGTGATGGGTCAGGTAATAATGTTGGACAAGGCTGGTATGATCTAACCATTGCAGCTTCTCCCGCAGATGCCAATATCGTTTATATCGGCGGTGTAAATACATGGAAATCTACCAACGGTGGCGCAAATTGGGTAATTAATAATATGTGGACAAGCTATTCCGGGTATAATTTAAGTGGCGCCCCTGAAGTTCACGCCGATAAACACATCCTAACATTTCAAAATAATTCAACTCTGTTTGAAGGGAATGATGGTGGTATTTATAAAACAGTAAATGGGGGAATGTCATGGACGGATTTATCAAACGGATTAATGATTAACCAGATTTATAGAATTGGTGTGGCGCAAACAACAGCTTCGACTATTTTAACAGGATTACAGGATAATGGTACAAAAATGTATAAGGCAGGTTTTTGGTCTGATGTAAAAGGTGGTGATGGAATGGAGTGTATTATCGACCATACTAATCCATCCTTTATGTATGCAACTTATGTTGATGGACAGATTTCAAGAAGTACTAATGGAGGGGTCACATTTGCTACAAACATTTCAGCAAATATTCCCGGTGGTCAACCAACCGGGGCATGGGTAACTCCTTATATAATGGATCCATCTAACAGCGCAATTCTTCCTGTTTTCAGTATTGGGACACCCTCAGAAATTTTGAAGAACAATCTTGTATAATTCAACTTGTTTCTCATCCATTTTTAATAATATTGATTTAGTATGCTTTGATTCAGGCAAAACGTAGGTTATTTCATACATATTATGGGTCAGTTCTACAGCTTTCTTAACTGAAAGACTAGATTTTTCCTTATATAAAACTCGCTCAAGTTCTTTATAAATAGTATATGCTACAAATGAAATACAGATATGAGCTTCTATTCTGCTTTGCAGTCTATGGTAAATAGGGCGTATTCTCAAATCTGTTTTAGATATTCTAAATGCTTTCTCAATGTACCATAGGTTTTTATAATTTTCGATTATTTCTATTTCTGAGAGCTTTGAATTTGTTACATATCCCTTGAGTCCATCCCAAATTGTATCTTTTTCTATTTTGTCGTGATCTATTTTTACTAATAGTTCACCTTGTAGTTTCAAAAATTTATTATACCCTCTATTGTTAATGTTGGACTTTGTTAATTTCCCTGAGGTTATACTTTTCTCTAATCGCTTAATACCTCTTTTGCGATTATGAGCATCCTTCCTTGCTCTTTTCTCTGAAAAACTAACAATTAGTCTTTGTCCATTGGGCTTTAATATATTTTTATATTCTCCGTTTTTTAATTCAACTTCTGTAATTTTCTTTATCATTACTGTCGGTTCATTTTTTAATCTTGCCCCAATGATATACTCATAACCCCCATCTTCTAATGCGGTTATATTATTCTTCGAAAGTAACCCACTGTCTGCAACAACAACCGGTTTTTCAATATCAAACTTCTTACTTATCTTTTCAAGAAAAGGAATTAAAGTATGTCCTTCGTATATATTTCCTTCAAAAACATCGTAACCTATTGAATAGCCCCCTATGCCTACTAACAAACCAATAAATATCTGAGGATTTTGAGTTTTACCATCTTTGCCGAACCCGATCTTCCGTAAATCATCTTCATCACTTGCCTCAAAATATAAGGTTGTCATATCGTAAAAGACCACACTTATTTTCCCTAAAATCTTTTTTGTATGATTATAACTTATTTGTTCAACTTGGTCTTTTATGCGGTTGTTGAGTTTATCCAAAAATCGATATACCGTATCAATATCAATTGAAACACCTTGATAACGATAGAGATAATCAATGGTCTTTAATTTACTTAAAGGATATGCTAGGCGAGCTATTACTAAATGACGGAATAAGTCTTCATTAATTTGATTATATCCAATATGATCATAGATTTTACCAAAAATAATTTCGCCCCCTACTGTTCTTATGCTTGAATTGCTGATTCTGGAAAATAGTTCTTCAACTACTGTGTCTGTTTCTGATACAAATAATTTTATCTGATTACTTAGTCGCTCAATTTCTTGTTTCCCTAAATAAATTAATTTTTGAACCTCTTGTTCTGTTTTTCCACATCCTATTGTTTTTAATACTTTATAGTATCCTCTTGATTTTGAGATAATTTGTATTGAGATACTACCTGATTTATTTTTCTTCTTTCGCAAAAACATCTACAAATATAACGCGGGACACCCATTTTTTGAAATTTCTTTACATTTTAATCTGTTTATAGCCTTTTTTTCAATGGTGCGGAAAACAGGGGAATGTCATGGACGGATTTATCAAACGGATTAATGATTAACCAGATTTATAGAATTGGTGTGGCGCAAACAACAGCTTCGACTATTTTAACAGGATTACAGGATAATGGTACAAAAATGTATAAGGCAGGTTTTTGGTCTGATGTAAAAGGTGGTGATGGAATGGAGTGTATTATCGACCATACTAATCCATCCTTTATGTATGCAACTTATGTTGATGGACAGATTTCAAGAAGTACTAATGGAGGGGTCACATTTGCTACAAACATTTCAGCAAATATTCCCGGTGGTCAACCAACCGGGGCATGGGTAACTCCTTATATAATGGATCCATCTAACAGCGCAATTCTTTATGCCGGATATGATAAAGTATGGAAGACTACAGATAGAGGAAATAGTTGGATAAGTAATTCTCAAGTATTAAGTGCTGAAGAAAAATTACGATCATTGGCAATCGCACCGTCTAATGTCAATGTAATCTATTGTGCAGATAGAAAAAATATTTGGAAAACAACAAATGGTGGTGCTGTAGACTGGACTTCAGTTACTCTTACCCCAACTTCAAACTTGATAACATACATTACGGTTAAGGATTCAGACCCAAACACTGTCTGGATTACATACGGTGGTTATACAGAAACTTTCAAGGTACTTCAAACAACTGACGGTGGAACAAACTGGACAAATATTACTTCGGGATTGCCAAATCTGCCTATAATGAGTATAGTTCAGCAACGAAGTTTTACAGATCGAAATGTTTTATTTGTCGGCACCGATGTCGGGGTTTATATGAAAGACGGAAATAATCCTTGGGTTTCCTTTAATAACGGTTTACCGAATGTAATTGTTACTGAAATTGAGATATTCTATGGAAGTCAACCTAACAGATTAAGAGCAGGTACCTATGGACGCGGATTATGGGAAACGGAGATAACCACGCCTGTATCAGTTGAAAATTCTGCTTATCCGGTTTCAGATTATTTCCTTGAACAAAATTATCCTAATCCTTTCAATCCAGTTACAAATATTTCATATCAATTAAGAGAAGAAGGATTGGTACAGTTAAAAGTTTACAATATGCTGGGGCAGGAAATTGCACAGTTAGTGAATGAAGTAAAGAGTAGAGGCAACCACCGCTTATCTTTTGATGCAAAAGATTTACCGAGTGGGATGTATATTTATTCATTGAGAGTGAATGAGTTTGTTCAAAACAACAAAATGACATTACTCAAATAGAGAGTGAAAACAGGGGCTGTCTCAAAAGTTAGACATTGTAAATCGGCAAAAACGGTTGATTTATCGTTTATAGCCTGTTTTAACAATTTTGATACAGCCTCGTTGAATATTCAAACGAGATTGTTTTAGCTAAATAAACTGCGGATTTAGGAAAATGTCCAATTAAGAATTTTAGAGAAGAAATAGTGATTAATTAACCTCAAGTAGTCTCTAAAAACCGCCTCTAAAAAATTTTTCAAATCATATTTGCATATTTTATGAAAATAGTATATTTTTGGTGCTCGTTTCTAAAAACGGGCGGACGCCGGAGTTGGAGAGCCGGGGCGGACTGTAAATCCGTTGGCAAACGCCTTTGGGGGTTCGAATCCCTCGCCGCCCACAAAGTTCATTTTATTATGGTAGTATGCGGGAGTAACTCAGTTGGCTAGAGTCACAGCCTTCCAAGCTGTTGGTCGCGGGTTCGAGTCCCGTCTCCCGCTCAAAAAGTTCTTTACTGATATTATACTACTGATTGAGCCTAAATTTTTGATAAATGCTCAATTAGTTGAAAATTGTTTTTTAATTAATTCGATTTCAACTGAAATATGATAGGACATAATCAGCGCTTCATGTTTAACGAAGCATAGTTGCTATCATTTTTTTTGTTTAAAAATGCTGACGTAGCTCAGTTGGTAGAGCACATCCTTGGTAAGGATGAGGTCACCGGTTCAATCCCGGTCGTCAGCTCAACTAATAATCTTAAAAGATGTGATATGAGAGAAATAATAACCCTAGAATGCACCGAGTGTAAAAGAAGAAATTACTCTACCACGAAGAATAAAAGACTTCATCCAGGCAGAGTTGAATTCAAAAAGTATTGCCGTTTTGATAGGAAACATACAGTACACAAGGAAACTAAGTAATTTATTACGGTTTACCGGGAAAATTACAACTATAAATAAATAATTTTTTAATAGCTACGTCAGTGGCTCAATTGGTAGAGCAGCGGTCTCCAAAACCGCAGGTTGGGGGTTCGAGTCCCTCCTGACGTGCAAAAAATTGATAAAAATATGAAACAGAAGATAATAGATTTTTTTAATGACGTGGTTCGGGAAATGAAAAAAGTTACCTGGCCAACCAAAAATGAATTGAAAGAATCAACTCAGATTGTGATCGTTGTTTGTCTTATTATCTCAGCGTTTACTTACGCTATTGATATGGCAATTACTCAAATTTTCAAAGGAATCTTTTAGGTTGATATGTCCGATTTGAAGTGGTATGTGGTTAGAACCTTTTCCGGTCATGAAAACAAAGTTAAAAACTTAGTTGATGCCGAATTAAAGGATAATGAGAAGTTGCGTGCAAAAATTGAGCAAATCCTTGTTCCTATGGAAAAAGTTTTTGAAGTTCGTGACGGCAAAAAGAGAAGTAAAACTAAAAATTTCTTCCCCGGTTATGTCCTTTTACAAGCAGACCTCGATGCTTTGGTTAAAGATTTTATTCTTAATACACCATCCGTTATGGGTTTTCTTGGAACTAAAAACAACCCAAACCCGCTTCAGCCTGAAGAAGTTAAAAGAATAGTCGGTCGAATTTTACAAGAAGACTCTGAGGAAAGAAGCGAAATAATTTTCCGGGCAGGTGATATTGTTAAAATTAATGAGGGACCATTTAACAACTTCTCCGGCACCGTTGAAGAAGTAAATGAAGAAAAGATGAAAATTAAAGTATTAGTTTCAATCTTTGGTCGTAAAACTCCTGTTGAAATAGATTTTGTTCAAGCTGAATTAGAAAAATAGTATTATAAAAGGTATATAAAATGGCTAAGAAAATTACCGGATTTATTAAACTGCAAATTCCAGGCGGAAAAGCAAACCCATCACCACCTGTTGGTCCTGCATTAGGGCAAAAAGGTGTAAATATCATGGAGTTCTGTAAGCAATTTAATGCTAGAACTGCAGAAAAAGAAGGGTTGATTATTCCTGTTGTTATTACAGTTTTTTCTGATAAATCATTCACGTTTATAACAAAAACTCCACCGGCAGCAGTTCTTTTGAAGAAAGCTGCAAAAGTTGAAAGAGGTTCACCAGAACCGAATCGAAATAAAGTTGCTAAAGTAACTAATGCTCAAGTTGAAGAAATTGCAAAAATGAAAATGCCTGATCTTAACGCTTTCGATGTTGAGCACGCAATGAGTATGGTTGCAGGAACTGCCCGAAGCATGGGCTTTACTGTAGAAGATTAACATTTACTGATTAATAATAAAATAATGGTTTTAAGATGAAAACATCAAAAAGAGTGAAAGCTGTAGAAAGCTCTATTGATAAAAGCAAAGAATACGGACTTCAAGAAGGAATCGATCTTCTTAAAGATTTATCGAAAGTTAAGTTTGTAGAGTCTTTAGATTGTTCTATCAGATTAGGCGTTGATCCCCGACATGCCGATCAAATGATTCGTGGAACAGTTGTACTTCCAAACGGTACCGGTAAAGAAGTTAAAGTACTTGTAATTGCAAAAGGTCCTAAAATTCAGGAAGCTCTTGATGCCGGTGCAGATTTTGCCGGTTTCGAAGAGTATCTTGAAAAAATTAAAGCCGGCTGGGCAGATATTGATGTAATTGTTGCAGCGCCTGACACAATGGCTGAATTAGGTAAGTTAGGTAAAATCCTTGGACCCAAAGGCTTAATGCCAAATCCAAAGAGTGGTACTGTAACAATGGATGTTGCAAAAGCAGTGAAAGAAGTTAAAGCAGGTAAAGTTGAATTTCGTGTTGAAAAAGCTGGAATTATAAGCTTATCACTCGGAAAACTTTCTTTTGAAACAGAAAAATTAGTAGAAAATACAAGAGCATTTTTGAATACGATCATCAAATTGAAACCTTCATCCGCAAAAGGACAATATGTAAGAAGTCTTTTTATCTCATCTACGATGGGACCTGGTTTGAAGATAACAAAAGATGAAGTGGCTCAATAAAAAAGTTTATTACGCACAATAATAATGCTTCAAGCCCACGTAATCAAATCCATAATATAAATTGGGAGAACAATGAAGAAAAGTGAAAAAACTGAAAGAATAGCCGCCATAGTCGAGCTGTTGAAAGGTTCTTCTGCCGTATATGTGGCTGATTACAGCGGAATTAATGTCGAAAATATTAGTAACGTTCGAAATGAATTCCGAAAGAGCGGAGTAAAATATAAGGTAATCAAAAACACCTTATTTGAAAGAGCAATTGAAGAAGTAGGCGGATACGACCATCTAAAAAAACATTTAGTTGGTATGAATGGTTTCGCATTTGCTTCTGAAGATCCTGTTGCTCCGGCTAAAATCATTAAGAAATTTAATGATGTTAGTCAAAAACTCCCTCTAAGAGCTTGCTATATCGAAAGTCAGTACTTTGATGGTAGCAAGTTGTCTGAAATCGCCAATCTTCCGACAAAATCGGAAATTATTGCAGGAATTTTAGGAAGTATCGATGCTCCGGCTTCTGGAGTTGTTGGTGCAATCAATGCTGTTATGAGAGATCTCGTCAGTGTAATTGATGAAATCTCAAAAAAAGAAGCAGCATAAAAATAGTTTAATTATAATATTATTTAGGAGAAAATATAATGTCAGAAAAAGTTGCAGAACTCGTCGAGAAAATAAAAGTTTTAACGCTTGTAGAAGCTGCTGAATTAAAAAAAGCACTTGAAGATGAATTTGGTGTAACCGCTTCAGCCCCAATGGTTATGGGCGCAGCTCCTGCCGCCGCTGCCGCAGCTCCTGTTGAAGAACAAACCGAATTTGATGTAATTCTTGTTGCAGCCGGTGAAAAGAAAATCAACGTGATCAAAGTTGTTAGAGCTCATTCCGGTTTAGGATTAAAAGAAGCTAAAGATCTTGTTGACGGCGCACCAAAAACAGTTAAAGAAGCTGTCTCTAAAGATGAAGCAGAAAAACTTAGAAAAGAATTTGAAGAAGCTGGTGCTACAGTTCAAGTAAAATAAGTTTTTTTGTACATGCCTTTGTTATCTGTGTCCTTTTTTTAAAGTGATAAGCGGAGTATTCCGTCTTATCACTTTTCTATTGTTAATATGTTTTAAGTTAAGTACTAAGTTAAGTTCGTTTGAAAAGTTTTAGATTATTAAATTGGAGGTTGCCCCTTGGAGAATAAGAGAATTTCCTTCGGCAAAATTAAACCGGTATTAGATATTCCACACTTGTTAGATATTCAAAAAGAATCTTTTGAAGAATTTCTTCAATTGCATGTGCATCCGCTTCAACGTGAAAATAAGGGATTACAAGCTGTTTTCTCTTCTAACTTCCCGATTTTTGATAATAAAGAAAATTATAGATTAGATTTTCTTCAATATCATATCGAAAAAGCCCGCTATTCAATTTTTGAATGTTTGGAAAGAGGATTAACATACGCTGCTCCTCTTAAAGCAAAATTATTGCTTTCCACAAAAGATCCCGATACAGAAGAATTTGTTAACTCTGTTGAACAAGAAGTTTATCTCGGAAACCTGCCTTTCATGAGTGAAAGAGCAACATTTGTTATCAATGGCGCTGAACGTGTTGTAGTTACCCAACTCCATCGTTCACCCGGTGTAGCGTTTTCACAAACAACCCACCCCAACGGAACCGCTTTATATTCTGCGAGAATTATTCCGTTAAAAGGTTCATGGGTTGAATTTGCTACTGATATTAATCATGTTTTGTATGTTTATATAGATAGACGTAAAAAATTCCCCTCAACTACTCTGTTAAGAGCTCTCGGTTATCAATCAGATGAAGAAATATTAGAATTATTCAATTTATTTGAAACGGTTGAAGTCGGAAAAGTAAAAATTGAAAATTACATCGGCAGAACGATTGCAAGTGATGTTTTTGATATGGCAACCGGAGAAATCTTCTTAACACGTGAAAGTGTTTTATCTGAAGAAGATGTTGAGAGATTAAATGAAGCGGAAGTTGATACAATCAAATTTATCAGAACCGATACCTCAATTGAACAAAACTTAATTTTAAATACTCTCAAAAAAGATTCTTCCCATACAAAAGAGGAAGCTTTATTTGCTATATATCGTCAATTAAGAACCGGTGAAGCTCCCGATTTGGAAACTGCTCACGGATTAATTGAAAAATTATTCTTTAATGATAAGCGATATGATTTAGGTGAAGTCGGACGTCACAGAATGAACGACAAGTTAAAACTTGATATCAAAGAAACCACTACAGTTTTAACAACCGTAGATATTATTGAAATCATAAAATATATGATTCGTCTTAAAGACGGAAACGAAAGTTTTGATGATATTGATCACTTAGGTAATAGACGCGTTAGAACTGTCGGTGAACAATTACAGCAACAGTTTAATGTTGGTATTGCAAGAATGTCACGTACAATTAAAGAACGTATGAACATTCGCGATGCAGAAAGTTTTACTCCTCAGGAATTGGTAAATGCACGCACAATAAGCAGTGTTATTAATGCCTTCTTCGGAACAAACCAGTTATCTCAATTTATGGATCAAACTAATCCGCTTGCAGAACTGACACATAAGAGAAGAATGTCTGCATTAGGACCGGGCGGTTTAACCAGAGAACGTGCAGGATTTGAAGTTCGTGACGTTCACTATACACATTATGGACGTTTATGCCCGATTGAAACTCCGGAAGGTCCAAATATCGGACTTATTTCTTCACTAACTATTTATTCAAAAGTTAATAAGTATGGCTTTTTAGAAGCGCCATATCGAAAAGTAGTTGATGGAAAAGTTACAGATGAAGTAGTTTATCTAACAGCAGAGCAAGAAGATCACTTCACAATTGCTCAGGCAAATGCTCCTATAAAAGATAATGGAGAATTTGTTAATGCAAGAGTAAAAGCCCGCTTTAAGGGTGAATTTCCAATTGTACATCCACATGAACTTCAGTTTATGGATGTTGCCCCTGCACAGATTGTAAGTGCAGCAGCTGCACTTATTCCTTTCTTGGAACATGATGATGCTAACCGTGCGCTCATGGGTTCAAACATGCAGCGTCAAGCAGTTCCACTATTACATCCTGAAGCCCCTCTTGTAGGAACAGGTTTAGAAGGAAAAGTTGCACGGGATACCGGAGCAGTAGTTGTTGCAGAAGATAACGGTGTTATCGATTATGTTGATGCAGAAAAAATTATTGTTAAATATGACATCAGTCCAAACTCAATTGAGGCGATCACCAGTTTTAGTGATATTCGACTTGTTACTTATAAACTAATAAAGTTCTCAGGTACAAACCAGGAAACCTCTATTAATCAAAAACCGATTGTAAAAGCGGGACAGAAAATTAAAAAAGGGGAAGTCCTTGCAGATGGCTGTGCGACAGATGGCGGCGAATTAGCATTAGGAAGAAATGTTCTTGTAGCATTCATGCCCTGGAGAGGTTATAACTTTGAAGATGCAATTGTAATTAGTGAAAAAGTTGTAAGCGAAGATGTGTTTACCTCAATCCATATTGAAGAATTTGAACTTCAAGTTCGTGAAACAAAACGTGGTGAGGAAGAGTTAACACGTGAAATTCCGAATGTCAGTGAAGAAGCTGTCCGCAATCTTGATGATGACGGAATCATACGTGAAGGTGCCGAAGTAAGAGAAAATGATATTCTCATCGGAAAAATAACTCCTAAAGGTGAAACCGATCCTACTCCAGAAGAGAAATTACTTAGAGCTATATTCGGAGATAAAGCCGGTGATGTTAAAGATGCTTCATTGAAAGCACCTCCCGGACTTAAAGGAACAGTAATTAAATCAAGACTTTTCAGCCGAAAGAAAAAAGATAACGATGCTAAAAAACTTGAGAAAAAACAATTTGATACTTTGGAATCAACACATAAACAGAGAGTTTCTTCGCATTATCAAAAATTAATTGATAAATTGAATCAAGTTTCAGCAGGTTTAACCACTACCGGAATAAGAGATCTTGACGGCTCAATAGTACTTCGAAACGGAGTCGCTATTAAAGAGACTACATTCTCCGGCTTAGACGATGTAACAAAACTTGATTACACTACTGATTGGTTCGAATCAAAGAAAAACAATCATCTAATTAAAACAATTTTCAGAAATTATTTTGATGCACTTTCTGATCTTGAAGAAGATTACAAACGTGAAAAAATAAAAATACAATCCGGTGACGAACTACCTCCTGGAATAGTTCAACTTGCCAAAGTTTATGTTGCTAAAAAACGTAAACTCTCGGTAGGTGATAAAATGGCAGGTCGTCACGGTAATAAAGGCGTTGTTGCTAAGATTGTACCGATTGAAGATATGCCGTTCCTTGATGATGGAACCCCTGTTGATATAGTTCTAAATCCGCTGGGTGTGCCTTCTCGTATGAACCTTGGTCAATTGTATGAAACAGCACTCGGCTGGGTAGGTAAAAAACTTGGAGTAAAATTTGCAACTCCAATTTTTGATGGTGCAAAAGTAACTGATGTTGATGAATGGTTGACAAAAGCCGGTTTAGCCCCCGGAAGTAAAACTGATTTATTCGACGGCAGAACCGGTGAAAAATTCCATCAACAAGTAACCTGTGGATATATTTACATGCTTAAACTTGGTCACCTGGTGGATGATAAAATTCACTCAAGGTCAATTGGACCATACTCCCTCATTACTCAACAACCATTAGGAGGTAAAGCTCAATTTGGTGGTCAGAGATTTGGAGAAATGGAAGTTTGGGCACTTGAAGGTTACGGTGCAGCCCATATTCTACAGGAAATCTTAACAATTAAAAGTGATGATGTTGCCGGTAGGTCAAAGGCTTACGAAGCAATAGTTAAGGGTGAGAATTTACAGGAACCAAATATTCCTGAATCTTTCAATGTTTTAATCAAAGAATTACAAGGCTTAGGTCTTGATATGAAGATTAGTTAATGTTGAAAAAATGTTTATTTCACCAAGAAATTAGGAGTTTTATAAATGTCATATAGAAATCAAGAAAACGTGTTAAAAGATATTAACAATATTACTATAACATTAGCTAGTCCCGATGATATACTTGCCCGTTCACACGGAGAAGTGACTAAACCTGAGACGATAAATTATCGCTCATTCAGACCTGAAAAAGATGGTTTGTTCTGCGAAAAAATATTCGGACCAACTCGTGACTGGGAATGTTATTGCGGTAAATATAAAAGAATTAGATACAAAGGTATTATTTGCGATCGTTGCGGTGTTGAAGTAACTCAAAAAAGTGTAAGACGTGAAAGAATGGGACACATTGCTTTAGCAGTTCCGGTTGTTCACATCTGGTTTTTCAGATCTCTACCTTCAAAAATCGGTAATATTTTAGGATTCACTACAAAAGAGTTAGAAAGAATCATCTATTATGAATCTTATGTGGTATTAAATCCTGGTCCAACCGGTTTAAACAGAAAAGATTTAATTTCTGAAGATCAATATTTTGAAGTATTAAACTCACTTCCTCCGGGAAATGAAAAATTAGCTGATTCTGATCCAAATAAATTTTATGCTAAAATCGGCGGTGATGCAATTAAAGAATTGCTTAGACAAACCGAAGTTGAGAACTTGTTCCAGGCTTTACGCGAACAAGTTAAAGTTGAAACTTCTCAACAGAAAAAAGATGAAATCTTAAAAAGATTAAAAGTATTAGAAGCGTTCAGAGAAAAAGAATTTAAACCAATGAACAAACCTGAATGGATGGTTTTAAGTTACATCCCTGTAATTCCACCTGAACTAAGACCCTTAGTTCCATTAGAAGGCGGGCGCTTTGCAACAAGTGATTTGAATGATCTTTACAGAAGAGTAATTATCAGAAATAACCGATTAAAAAGATTAATCGACATTAAAGCTCCTGAAGTAATTCTTCGAAACGAAAAAAGAATGTTGCAAGAATCAGTCGATGCTTTATTTGATAATTCACGCCGTGGAAGTGCTGTAAGAAGTGATAATAATCGTCCGTTGAAATCATTAAGTGATATGCTTAAAGGTAAACAAGGACGTTTCCGTCAAAACTTACTCGGTAAACGTGTTGACTACTCAGGTCGTTCTGTAATCGTTGTGGGTCCGGAATTAAAATTACATCAATGCGGACTTCCAAAAGATATGGCTGTTGAATTATTCAAACCTTTTATCATAAGAAAATTAATTGATAGAGGACATAATAAAACCGTTAAAAGTGCCAAGAAGGTTGTTGAAAGAAAAGACCCAATTATTTGGGAAATTCTTGAAAAGATTATTGTCGGGCACCCGGTTCTTCTAAACCGTGCACCAACGCTTCACAGACTCGGAATTCAAGCTTTCCAACCGCTATTGATAGATGAAAAAGCTATTCGATTACACCCGATGGTTTGTACTGCATTTAATGCGGATTTTGACGGTGATCAAATGGCTGTTCACTTACCTCTTTCATTTGAAGCACAACTTGAAGCTTCATTATTGATGCTTAGCAGCCACAATATCCTTTCGCCTCAAAACGGCAGTCCTATTGTTGTTCCAACTCAAGATATAGTTTTGGGTTGTTACTATGTCACCAAGAAAAGAGATGGTGACCTGGGCGAAGGAATGAGTTTTAGTTCACCTGATGAAGTAATCATTGCTTATAACTCGAGAGTAATCGGTTTGCATGCTTTAATTAAAGTTAGAATTGACGGTAAGCCAATTGAAACTACTACAGGTAGAGTTATATTTAATCAGATTGTTCCAAAAGAAATGGGATTTTTTAACCAGTTATTGATTAAGAAAACATTCGGTGGATTCATCGGTCAAATGTTTTTGAAACTTGGCAATAAAGTTACAGCTAAGTTTTTAGATGATTTAAAAGATTTAGGTTTCAGATATTCAACTGCTGCGGGCATTTCGATTTCATATAGCGATATGATTATTCCTGAACAAAAAGTAAATCTCATTACGAGTGCTAACAAAAAAGTAGAACAAGTATTAAATGAACACGAGCAAGGCGTTATTACTGATGCAGAACGATATAATAAAATTATCGATATCTGGACTCATACAACAAATGATGTCGCAAAAGTGTTGATGGAAAAATTAAAAGTGCATCAACAAGGGTTCAATTCACTACACATGATGGTTGATTCCGGAGCGAGAGGTTCTAACGAACAAGTTCGTCAGCTTGGCGGTATGAGAGGTTTGATGATGAAACCTCAAAAATCACTAACCGGTCAAGCAGGTGAAATCATCGAAAACCCTATCGTTGCTAACTTCAAAGAAGGTTTATCAGTACTTGAATATTTCATCTCTACACATGGTGCTCGTAAGGGTCTTGCGGATACAGCGCTTAAAACAGCAGATGCAGGTTATTTAACAAGAAGATTAGTTGACGTATCTCAAGACGTAATTATTAGTGAAGATGATTGTGGAACAATTCTCGGTATTCATGTTACCGCATTGAAAGATGTTGAAGAAGAAAGAGAACCATTAGCAGAAAGAATCACTGGACGTGTTTGTCAGGAAGATATCTACGATCCAAGAACGGATGAATTAATAATTTCATCAGGTGATATTATTACCGAAACTTTGGCTACTGCAATCGAAGATGCAAACATTGATTCAGTTTACATAAGAACCGTATTGACGTGCGAATCAAAGCAAGGTGTTTGTGCCAAATGTTATGGAAGAAACCTGACAAATGGTAAAATCGTTGAAATTGGTGAAGCGGTTGGTGTTGTTGCGGCTCAATCAATCGGTGAACCCGGTACACAGCTTACACTTCGTACTTTCCACCTTGGTGGTACATCATCACGTATTGCCGCTCAATCTCAAATTGAATCCGCAGTAGAAGGTATTGTTAGATTTAACAGAGTTGTTTCTGTTAAGAAAGTAACTGGAACTCATGCCGTCACGGGTAGACGTGGTTCACTTGAAATTCTAGACAATAATGATGTTGTAATTAAAAAATATGATATTCCTTACGGTTCAGAAATAATTGTGGAAGATGGACAAAAAGTAACTAAAAAAATGCCGTTGTTTAATCACGATCCTTATAACTCAGTTATCTTAACTGATATTCAAGGTGTGGTAAAATTTGTCGACTTAGTTGATTCAGTTACACTTCAACAAATTACTGATGATCAAACTGGTCACGTTCAAAAGAAGGTTATTGAATCTAAAGACAAAAACTTGACTGCAAGTATGATAATAGAATCACCCGACGGTAATTCGAAGTCATTTAACTTACCAACAGGCGCATTCCTCGCTGTTGAAGAAGGTGATACGATACTTCCCGGTACAATTTTAGCAAAAATTTCAAAGCAAGCCTCTAAGACACGTGATATTACCGGCGGTCTTCCGAGAGTAACCGAACTATTTGAAGCAAGAAGCCCTCAAGAGCCTTCAATCGTTTCTGAAATTGAAGGTATTGTTAAATTCGGTGCACGTAAAAAAGGTTCAAGAGAAATAATTGTTACGGCAATTGACGATTCGGATCAGAAGAAATACAACGTCTCTGTAAGTAAACATATTCTTGTTCAAGAAGGGGATGAAATACCAGCCGGTGAAAAAATAACCGATGGTCCAATCAATCCTCATGATATCCTTAAAATAAAAGGAACAAATGCAGTTCAAGAATATCTTGTAAATGAAATTCAGGACGTTTATCGCTTGCAAGGTGTTAAAATTAATGATAAACATATCGAAGTAATCGTTAGACAAATGTTGCAGAAGATTAAAATTGTTTCTGCCGGTGATACAAGATTCCTCGAAGAAGATATCGTTGATCGTTATGAATTCTTTGAAGAAAATCAACGTGCAATGAACTCTGTAACAGTTGAAGACCGTGGAGATTCAAAATTAAAAGAAGGACAATTAGTTTCGAAAAGTAAAATTCGAGAGATTAATGCCGATTTAAAACGTAAGAGTAAAGACC
>Ga0351877_1076_pt1 | contig 29776 bp, 32 predicted proteins | sample BONcelFGM3001D13_FD_206775 | JGI IMG/M metagenome (GOLD analysis project Ga0351877, IMG submission 206775) | Enriched cells from coal bed in the Powder River Basin, Montana, United States - BONCAT cells FGM rep3 HSBNCT.FGM.300.1.D13 ...
GGCGGGGAACTCTCGCGGATCGTGCTGGCCATGAAGAAAGTGCTCGCCAGGGCGGGATCCGTCGGAACGGTTGTCTTCGACGAAGTGGACAGCGGTATCGGTGGAGCCACGGCGGAGATCGTGGGACGAAAACTCAGGGACATTGCGAAAAGCCACCAGGTCATCTGCATCACTCACCTGCCCCAGATCGCCTCCTTCGGCGCCACGCACTACCAGGTCGTGAAGAGCGTTACCGACGGGCGGACGAGAACGGACGTAAGGATCCTGGCGGAGAATGAACGCCTCGAGGAGATCACACGGATGCTCGGCGGTGTGGAAATTACGGACAAGACCCGGGCTGCCGCGAAGGAAATGTTGAAAGCTGCCCGACGAAAAGAGTAGGATCGAGGAACGAGGAACGAGGAAGAACACATGTTGAGAAAAGCGAAGACCAGTGACGTGAAGATGATGCACCGGATGATCAACCTCTCGGCGGCCAAGGGCGAGATGCTGCCCCGGTCGCTCGTGGACCTCTACAACAGCCTCCGGGACTTTTACGTCTACCTGGAAGAGGACAACGGGCCCATCGTGGGGATTGTCGGCATGCATCTGTTCTGGGATAACCTCGCCGAAATCCGCTCTCTTTATGTGTCCGATGATTACCGGCACAAGGGCATCGGAAAGAAGCTGGTCGAGGCCTGCATTTCCGAAGCGATCACCCTGGAGATTTACCGCATCTTCGCGCTCACGTACCAGAAGGATTTCTTTGACGCGATGGGGTTCCGCGAGGTCCAGCGCACGGAGCTGCCGGAGAAGATCTGGTCGGACTGCTTCAAGTGCTGGAAGTATCCGGATTTTTGCGACGAGTTTGCGATGATCATCGAATTATAGCGGCTTTCGCCGCAGTGTTAAGTTTCACGTGTTAAGTGTTACGTGAAGAAACTTCCCCCTCGTTCCCCCTTTGTAAAAGGGGGATGTAAGGGGGATTTACATTGGCGCCCATGAAGAAAACGATACTGATCATTCTCGGTTGCATGATCCTGCTCATCGGCGGTTGTACGTTCTTCAAGAAGCCGCCTGTCGTGCCTGCGCCTCCTCCACTGCAAATCGAAGGGCCGCCGCTTGCCGCTGTTGCCGGCAGCGAGCTTCCAGTTTTCCGGGACGATCTGGACCGGGAATCTCTCGCCAGGGCCGTTCGCAAGAGCCTGGAGTACTACGCCAGGCTCCCGGAGCGCACCACGTACCGGATGGCGGCGGAGCGTTTCACGGTGCGCGACATCAAGGAGTCGCTGAAGGCTTTCCTGGAGATCGTCGAGACGAGTGATTCCCCCGCCGCAATCCAAAGAAGGGTGAGTGAAACCTTTGACGTCTACAGGGCCTCGGGTAGCCCTTCATCGGGCAGCGTGCTTTTCACCGGGTACTACGAGCCGGTCCTCAAGGGTTCAGCCGCGCGAAGCGAACAGTACCGGTATCCCATTTATCGAAAGCCCGAAGATTCCGTCGTTGTCCAGCTGGGGAAGTTCCGGGATAAATACCGCAATGAGAGGCTGGTCGGCCGTGTAGAGAACGGCGAGCTGGTCCCTTACTTCTCCCGGGAGGAGATCGACGGGGCAGGTGTTTTGGAAAACAGGGGGCTGGAGATCGCCTGGTTTGCGGACCCCGTCGACATCTTTTTCCTGCACATCCAGGGCTCGGGGATGATCTGCCTTCCCGATGGGGCGTGCTTTCAGGTGAGCTATGCCCAATCCAACGGCAGGGCCTACCGGAGCATCGGAAAGCTGTTGATCGATTCGGGTAAAGCCACCCGGGAGAACCTGTCCATGCAGGGGATCAAAAAGTATCTCCGGGAACACCCGGAGGAGATCGAGGACATCCTCAACTACAACGAAAGCTATGTCTTCTTTCGCAAGGTCGGGGAAGGGCCCGTGGGAAGCATCGGAGTGGCGCTCACAGGCGGCCGCTCCATCGCGACGGATCAGACGATTTTCCCGCGGGGGGCGCTTGCCTTCATCAAGACCAGGAAGCCCGTGATCGGCCCCGGCGGCGATATCCGTTCCTGGGTCCCGTTTTCACGGTTTGTCCTGAACCAGGACACGGGCGGAGCGATCACGGGCCCCGGGCGGGTGGATCTGTTCTGCGGAAGGGGCCGAGAGGCGGAGATCACGGCGGGTCACCTCAAGGAGGAGGGTGAGCTGTATTTTCTCGTCCTGAAAAAAGCAAAAAAATGAAGAAACTCCGGTGCGCGGCAAGGCGCGGGGAATTTTCTTGCCGGCACCTGGTTTTTCGTGATAAAAAGTAGCACTTTCCGTGTGTCAGACTCCGAGACAGACAATTCCCTGAACCCCTAACAAGAGGTAAAACCCGTTCTTCGCCCGGTGGTACAATGGGGAGCCGCGCCTGCGTGGTTCTTTTCACTGCAATCGGTTGACATGAACAAAAGGGGGACGCGTTATGACGAAGCAGGACATGATCAACGTGATGGCAAAAGAGGCCAGGATTTCGAAAGCCGCAGCCGGCAGGGCTCTTGAGGCATATATTCAGGCTGTCGGCGGAGAGCTCAAGCAAACGGGAAAGCTGAGCCTGGTCGGGTTCGGAACCTTCATTTGCGCACAGCGCAAGGCAAGAACGGGACGGAACCCGAAGACGGGCAGCGCCATCAACATCCCTTCCAAAAAGGTCGTTCGATTCAGGGCCGGCAAGGGGTTGAGCGACGTCGTGAATATCTGATGAAAGGCCATGATCCGTCCATGGAAGACCTCCGCCTTTGGGAGCCCGGAGGTCTTTTTTTAGACAGGCTACGACTGGACGGGAAGGGCAGTCACCGATGACGAACATCGCGGAAGATTTCAAAGAAAAACTGAGCCCGACTCTCCAGGGTGTCCTCCGGGAAGCCGGGAATCTGGCCGGTGAGCTTGGCTTTAAAGCCTATGTCGTGGGTGGCATGGTCCGGGATCTCCTGCTGGGGCTTCAGACGATCGACGTGGACATCGTCGTCGAAGGGCAGGGGATCCATTTTGCCAGGAGACTGGCCGATCGTCTTCAAGCAAAGGTGAGGTGCCACGAACGATTCGGGACGGCCACCCTCACTCTTCCCGATCAGTTGCGGGTGGACATCGCGACGGCGCGCACCGAAATCTACGAGCGGCCCGCAGCGCTCCCCCGGGTGACGCCCGGCTCCATCCGGGACGACATGTTCCGGCGCGATTTTACGATCAACACGCTGGCCGCCTCGCTGATGCCGGGCGAATTCGGCCGCGTTCTCGATGCGTTCGGAGGGGTGCGCGACCTGCGGGAGCGGCGCATCCGGGCGCTCCACGAGCGAAGCTTCATCGACGACCCGACGAGGATCTTCCGGGCTGTCCGGTTCGAAAGACGGCTCGACTTCCGCATCGTCCTGTCCACGGAGCAATGGATCGCCGAAGCCCTGTCGCGGTCCCTCCTCGAGGAGCTGGAGGATTACCGGATTGCCGCGGAACTGCGGCTGATCCTCGAGGAATCCGATCCGGCCGGGCCGCTGATGCGTTTGTCGGAGCTTGGAATCATCGATCGGCTGATGCGGAGGCCTGCTCGCGAGAACATTCTGGAGAAGCAGCTGAAAAAGGCAAAGCAGCTTCTCCAACGCGAAGGGCCATGAGGAAAATTGCCGTGTTTTATCTTTAACTTGGCCAGTCCTGTCGTTGACATGGGCAGGCAATTCTGTTATACGAGCGGGACGCTTGGGTCGGGCCCGGGCGATTTCCGATCCAAGGGTTCGCCGGCGTTGCACGGCGGCCTCGCGGCATAGAGGGGACATGGGAGCGAAACGGAGAATACTGAGTGGAATTCGGCCCACGGGAAAGCTGCACCTGGGAAACTATCTCGGGGCCCTGAAGAACTGGGTGGACCTGCAGAACGACGGCGGCTACGAGTGCTTCTACTTCATTGCCGACTGGCATGCCCTCACATCGGATTACAACCGCACCGAGGAGATTCGCGAAAACCGGATCGACATCGCCATCGACTGGCTGGCCGCCGGGCTCGACCCGAAAGAAAGCACCCTCTTCGTCCAGTCCTCCGTCATGGAGCATGCGGAGCTCTTCGTACTGCTGTGCATGATCACCCCGCTTCCCTGGCTCGAGCGAAACCCCACCTACAAGGAGATGAAACAGGAGCTCATCGACCGGGACCTCTCCACCTTCGGGTTTCTCGGCTATCCCGTTCTCCAGGCGGCGGACATCATCATGTACAAGGCCTACGGCGTGCCCGTGGGCGTCGACCAGCTGCCTCACGTGGAGCTCACACGGGAGATCGCAAGACGCTTCAACTTCCTCTACCGGGAAATCTTCCCCATCCCGGAGCCGCTCCTGACGGAGGTGCCGAAGCTCCTGGGGATCGACGGACGCAAGATGAGCAAGTCCTATGACAACGCCATCTTTCTCAGCGACCGGGGCGAGGAGCTGCGCAAGAAGATCGAGTCCATGTTCACCGACCCGCAGCGCCAGAAAAAAAGCGACCCCGGAAGGCCGGAGGTCTGCAACGTCTTCAGCTTCCATAACCTGTACTCCCCCGCGGCCGAGGTCGACGAGATCGAAAAAGACTGCCGAAAGGCCGCCATCGGCTGCGTCCAGTGCAAGAAGCGGCTGGTCCTGCGCATTGCGGAGGGGCTCAAGCCGATTCACGACAGGCAGGACTACTACCGGGCTCACATGCAGGAAGTGCACGATATCATCGCCGACGGCAACGAACGGGCCCGGAAGGTGGCCCGGGCGACAATGGCCGAAGTACGAGAGGCCGTCCGGATCTGATCGCCATGAGCTACGAGGTCAAACTCGACATCTTTGAAGGGCCGCTCGATCTTCTGCTTTACCTGATCCGGAAGAACGAGCTCGACATCTACAACATCCCCATGGCCCTCATCACGGAGCAGTACCTGGCCCATCTCGAGATGATGAAGGCCCTCAATCTCGATCTGGCGGGCGAGTACCTCGTTCTGGCGGCTACACTCGTCCACATCAAGTCGAGAATGCTCCTTCCCGTTGAGGAAGGGGAGAAGGAAAGCGAGGAGGAGACAGACCCCCGGGCGGAGCTGGTGAGGCAGCTGCTCGAGTACCAGGCTTTCAAGGAGGTGGCCCTCAGCCTCGAGAGGCGCAGTCTTCTGGACCGGGACGTTTTCAAGCGAATCCAGGTGGCCGAGGAGATGCCTGAGGAGCAGGAAGACCCCATGGTCGAAGTGACCCTCTTCGAGCTCATCGAGGCCTTCAAGCACATCGCCGAGCGGATGGACAAGGAGGACCTCCTGGAGATCGACTCGGAGCGGATCTCGCTTTCCGATCGGATCAATGAGATCCTGGAGGATCTTGAGCGGGAGAAGAGTTTGTCCTTTACGGATCTGCTGAAGACGAGCCGCACCAAGAAAGGCGTCATTTACACGCTCCTGGCCATCCTGGAGCTCATGAAGATGCGGGTCGTCCGGGCTTTCCAGGCCGATCCGTTCGGGCCGATCCGAATTTTCCCGGCCGTGGAGGAATCAACCGATGGATAATGCGAGAGCCATTGTCGAGGCGCTGATCTTTGCCTCGGATACCCCCCTCTCGGCGGAGCGACTGAAAGACCTGCTGGGGGAGCTGGATCGCAAGGCGATCCTGGAGATCCTGCAGGACATCGAACTGGAGTACCGCCAGCGAAGCGGCGGTCTATGCCTCATGGAGGTTGCCGGGGGCTACCAGTTCCGGACGAAGACGGAATATGCCCCCTGGATCAAGAAGCTCAGGGGCATCCGGCCCGTTTCCCTTTCCCCCGCAGCCATGGAGACCCTGTCCGTCGTTGCCTATCGGCAGCCCGTGACGAGGCAGGAAATCGAGAAGATCCGCGGAGTCGACGTGAGCGGATCACTCAAGGGCCTTCTGGAAAAGAAACTCATCCGGATCGTGGGGCGAAAAAACGTTCCGGGTAAACCCATCATGTACGGATCGACGAAACGGTTTCTCGAGGTCTTCGATCTGAAAGATCTCTCCGAGCTCCCCACGCTGCGGGAAATTACGGAGATGGAGGAATAGCCCTCATGGAGGAGCGGCTTCAGAAAATCATCGCCGCCGCGGGCATCTGCTCGAGGAGGGCTGCCGAGGAGCTCATTCTTGCCGGGAAGGTGCAGGTCAACGACCGCATCATCCGGCAGCTGGGGACCAAGGCAGATGCCGATCACGATGAGATCCGCGTGGACGGCAGGCTGATCACCACCGAGGTCGAGCGGCTCTATCTCGTCCTGTACAAGCCGGCGGGGTATGTGACGACCATGAAGGACCCCGAGGGCCGGCCCGTCGTGTCGGAGCTTCTCTACGACATCGGCAAACGGGTCTATCCCGTGGGAAGGCTCGACTATGACTCCGAGGGCCTGTTGATCATGACCAATGACGGCGCCTTTGCCGAGCGTGTCCAGCACCCCCGGTACGAGATCCCCCGCACCTATCTCGTCAAGGTCAGAGGGCGACTCGCCCGAAAAGACATCCAGGCCATGATCAAGGGGATCAAGCTGGAGGACGGGCCCTTTTCGGTAAAGGAATTGCACGAGGAGAAAACCAACGAGAAAAGCCAGTGGCTCCGGGTCACAATCGTCGAGGGCCGCAACCGCATTATCCGGCGGGCCATGGAGGCCCTGGGTCATCCTGTCGCAAGGCTGATCCGCGTTGGCATGGGAAAGCTGGAGCTGGGCAGCCTCAAACCGGGGGAATACCGCCACCTCCGGAAGAGGGAAATCGAAGATCTTCTCGGCCCAAAACGGAAAAAGGTTAAAAATGTTCTTGACATTCCGTCCTGACCGAAACTAATATCCAATGAAAACGCGCAATTAATCCCTTTTTATTTACGCATCGACAAGCCCTTGCGGCTTATTTCGCTTTGATACGGGGGGGGAACATGAACAAGTCGGGATTGATCGAGGAGCTGGCAAGGCGGGAAAACCTGACGGAGAAGAAGGCCACCGACGTGGTCAATCTCATATTCAAGGGATTTACGGAAGAGCTGAAGGTAAGCGGCCGGATCGAGATCCGCGGATTCGGAAGCTTCGTGGTCCGGGACTACGAGTCCTACACGGGCCGAAACCCCAAGACGGGAATGAACATCACCGTCTCGCCGAAGCGGCTCCCTTTCTTCAAGGTTGGCAAAGAGCTTCGCGACAAGGTGAATCTGGACGACGACGACGGCGGCGAAGAATAAATTCTATCTCTTGAGCCGCAACCGGACAACGTGATAGGAAAAGGGGGATCATACAGGACTATGATCCCTTTTTCATTATGGGACTGAAATCGACATTTCGCAGAATCCTGTCAAGCCGCGGGTTCAATCACCCCCTGGTCCCCGCCGGGCTTTTCGCCGTCACCGTGGTGACCACCCTCATGGCGGGCGCCCTGCAGGCCGGGGTGAACCCCTTCGAGGACCCCTGGCAGATCTGGAAGGGCATCCCTTTCTCCTTCACGTTGCTGCTCATCCTGGGTTGTCACGAGTTCGGCCACTGGCTGGCATCCAGGAGGCACGGGGTGGACGTGAGCTTTCCCTATTTTATCCCGGGGCCCACCCTCGTGGGGACCTTCGGGGCCTTCATTGCCATGAAGTCTCCTATCGCGGACCGCAACGCCCTCATCGACATCGGGGCGGCAGGGCCGCTGGCAGGTCTTGCCGTGACCATTCCCGTCCTCTTCGCGGGGCTTGCGCTCTCCCAGATCGTCCCGGCGGTGCAGACCGAAGGCGTCGGCATCCACCTCGGCGAGAGTGCCCTGTTTTCGGCCATCAACTGGATCGTAAACGGGACCATAGGCCCAGACCAGGATGTGATCCTCCACCCTGTGGCCTTTGCGGGCTGGATCGGCCTTCTGGTCACCTCCCTCAATCTCATCCCCGTGGGCCAGCTCGACGGCGGCCACATCATTTATGCGATCTTCGGAGCCCGACAGCGGGAGGTGGCCTGGATGGTGGTGGGGATGCTACTGGTTCTCGGGATCGTGGGGTGGGAGGGATGGCTGATCTGGGGCGGCATCCTGCTCATCCTGGGAGTGCGCCACCCGCCGGTCATCTACGAATGGGGCGAGTTGGACAACAGGCGCCTGGCCATCGGCTACCTGGCCATGTTGTGCTTTGCCTTGACCTTTATGCCCATCCCGTTTACGAGTATCAACATATAACAGGGTATAGGGTATCGGGTATCGGGGAGGAGATATTCATGTCTCTTTCACCCGAGACCCTATCCCCTAGACCCTTGACCCTCTCTTCAAAGGATTCCTTCCTCGCGGAAGCTGAAGAAACGATTCTCGCCCACAATCAGATGGTCGTGCAGCACGATGTCCATGACCCGGGCGGCATCCTGAAGGACCCGAGTCAGGCGGATATCGGCGTCCGAGGGGCGCACGTGTCCCGAGGGGTGGTTGTGGACGAGGATGATGGCCGAGGCTTTGTGCTTGAGGGCTTTCTCGAGAACCTTGCGGGGGTAGACGACCGCCTGATTCACGATCCCCTCCTGGATGGTTTCCACCTGGATGATCCGGTTTCTCGCATTGAGGTAGATCACGGCAAAATGCTCGTCTTTCAATCCGCCCATGGAAGCCAGGCAGTAATCGATCAGTTCCTTCGTCGAGGAGATCTGTTCCTTTACCTCCGCACCCTGCCGAAGGTAAAGAGTGCGGACATCTCTGACGACCTTGAAAAACAGGGACGAGTGGTCTCCGATGCCCGGAACCTCCCTCAGGGCCTTGAGATCGGCGTCCAGGACGCCTTTCAACGACCCGAATCGCTTTAGAAGGTCCTTGGCCCGGGCCTTCACGTCTCCCTGCGGAATGGCGTAGAACAGAAGAAGCTCCAGGATCTCGTAATCCTGCAGACCCTCCATTCCCGCCTTTTCGTACCTTTTTTTCAGGCGCTGTCGATGCCCGATATGGTGGGGTGCCTCTTTTTTCATGCAGAAGGACCTCTCTCAGGATTTAGCGGCATGAGGCCGTTGACGGGCGATGCGAAACGCGAAGGCGGTCAGGAAAAGAAGCAAATTCGTCATGACGATCGTTGCCCCCGTGGGAAGATTCATGGCCAGAGAGATGAAGACCCCGCCCACGACGGAAGCGAGGGCCGCACAGGCCGAGATCAGCATGGCGTCTTTGAACCCCCTCGCAAGCTGCAGGGCGGTGACGGCCGGCAGGATGAGCAGGGCTGAGATGAGCATGATCCCCACGACGTTCATGGACAGGACCACCGTGACGGCCGTCAGAAGAACCAGGATCGTGTTGAGTCTCTCCGTGCCGATGCCGGAGACGCGGGCAAACTCCTCGTCGAAGGTCATCGAAAAGATATCGTTGAAGAACAGGAGGATGACGGCCAGGACGACGATGGAAAGGGCAACGGAGATGAGCATCTCGCCCTGGCCGATGGCCAGGATGTTCCCGAAGAGGTAGCTGAAAAGATCCACGTTGAACCCGCCGGCCACACTGGCGAGCAGTACGCCACCGGCGATCCCGAAGGACGAGACGACGCCGATTGCTGCATCGCCGTAGAGCCTCGCCCGTTGCGTGAGTTTCAGGATGCCCAGGGAGCACAGCATGACCAGCGGGATCGAGACGTAAAGGGGGTAGACGCGAAAGAACAATCCCAGGGCCACGCTCCCGAAGGTGACGTGGGCGAGCCCGTCGCCGATGAGCGAGAAGCGGCGCAGCACGAGGATCACGCCCAGTGTTGAGCACAGCAGGGCAATGAAGGAGCCGCAGAGAAGCGCCCTCTGAATGAAGCCATACTGCAGATACTCTAGAAGTTCCATCCGTTTTCCCAACCTGTCATCTGTCTGTCCCGTCTATCCAGTCTGTCCAGTCTGTCCAGTCAACTACTACGCTGCCGCATCGCGAGGTCTAGACAGCAATCGGTTGATTACGAAATTCAGTAACCGGGAAATTGGGTCACATACACTGATAGAAATTGGATCTCATTAATCAATGACTTCATTACACAGTTCCTGAATCCTGAATCCTGAATCCTGAAGCCCGATGCCCGAATCCCGGCTCCTGCCTAATGCCGGTGGCAGATGATGTGCTGGGAGTCGGCCCCGAAGAGGCGGGTCATGCGGTCCGATTTGCAGAACTCATCGAATCCCCCATAAAAAAGGAGCTTCCGGTCGATCCAGAGGAGGTGGTCGGCATATTTCCCGATGTTGCCGATATCGTGCGTGACCAGGATGATGGAGGTTTTCCTGGTTTCCTGCTGACCCTTCAGGATTTCGAAAAAAGAATCGCGCGCCTCGGGGTCGAGAGCGGCCGTGGGTTCGTCGAGGATGAGCAGAGCCGGTTCGGTCACCATGGCCCGGGCGATGAGGACACGCTGCTGCTGCCCCCCGGAAAGCTCCCCCACCCGGGTGTCGCCGATCGACGCGATGCCGAGCAGGTCGAGGACCCCGTCGATGACCCGCTTGTCCGAGCGGGCAATGGTTTTGGGGAAACGTTTTCCGGACAGGAGGCCGAGGGCGACGATCTCGCGAACCTTCGACGGGAAATACGGGTTGAGCGCGGAAAGGGACTGGGGCAGATACCCCACCTTCGCCCAGAGCCGAAAGTCGGAAATGTCCTGGCCGAACAGGCGGATTGCTCCGCGCCTGCATGTCGCAAGGCCGAGGATCAGCTTGACAAGCGTTGTCTTTCCCGAGCCGTTGGGTCCCACAAGGCCCACGAAACTGCCCGCCTCGACGCAGAAGGACAGGTCCTCGAGAACGGGGATCGAGTTGTAGGAGAAATGGAGTTGATCGACTTCGATGATCTTCAAGGGCATTGCAATCCGGTTTTGAGGTTTTCGAGATTCCGATCCATCAGCGTGATGAAGGTTTCCCCCCTGTCGAACTGTTCCTTCGCAAGGTTTCCCGCGGGGTGGAGTTTCAGCAGGGTGGCGCCCGTCTCCCTGGCTAGGGTTTCGGCGACCCTGGGGTTGATCAATTCTTCATGGAAAAGGTAACCGAGCTTGTTTTCCCGGATCAGTTTCGTGAGCTTCACCAGGTTGGCCGCTGTCGGTTCGGCATCCGGCGAGACGCCGTAGACGGAGACATAGCGGAAGCCATAGCGCTTCGCCATTCTATCGAAAGCGAAGTGCCCGCCGTTGACGAGGACTTTCTTTTCGCAGGCTTGCAGGCCCTTGCGGAACCTCTCATCGAGCGCCTTCAACTGCCCGATGGTTGAGCCGGCGTTTTTCTCGTAGACGTCTTTCCCCGCGGGGTCTCTTTTTGCGAGCCCGTCACGGATATTTTCCACCATCCTCACGGCGTTGCCGAAGTCGAGCCAGATGTGAGGGTCAACTGCACCGGAGTGGTCGGAATGCCCGTGTATTTGTTTGTCCTGGAGGCCTTGCCGGTGCTCTAGTTTCTCCTGGCCTTCTCCCGCGATGACACCCTGGCTCGTGTTGATGACTTCGACATTCCTGTTCTGAAGGCCTTTCAGGATATCCGCCGCCCAGGGCTCCATATCGGGGCTCGTGTACAGAAAGACATCGGCCTTGTTGAGCCTCACGATGTCGGCCGGCCTGGGTTCAAAGCCGTGAGGTTCGGCGCCCGGGGGAAGAAGGAGGGTCACTTCCGCCCGCTCGCCGGCGACGTTCCTCGCGAAGTCGTAGAGCGGGAAGAGGGTGGCGACCACGATGAGCCTCTTCATCTCCGACTTTTTCTCTTCCTGACGGGCACAGGAGGAAAATGCGAGGGCGACGACCAGGGAGAAGAAAAAAAGAAGCGCCCGCTTTTTCATGCTGAATCCCTCTTTGAGTGAATGGTTATTCCTTCGCTCGACGTTGTCCGTTCTTGCGGAGATTGCAGGTTCCGCATACACCGGAGAGGTTGAGCGTGATCCCGTCGACGGTCTGGTTGCCCGTCAGCAGATGCTCGAAGCGGCTTTCGCGAATGACCTGCTCGGGCAGGCAGGACAGGCTCCGGCAGATGCGGCAGTAGAAATGGGGGTGGGTCGGGTTGTGCCGGCACGCCATTTCATAGAAATTCACGCCATGATCCGTCGCGATTTCCCGGATGATGCCCTCGGCTTTAAAGGAAGCCAGGATCCGGTAGACCGTGACCTTGTTGATCTGGCCCTCACCGCAGACCCGGTCGAGGATGTCCTTGACCCTCAGCGGGGTCTGAGCATGAACGAGCACCGTCAGGACGGCAACGCGCCGGGATGTCTTCGAAAGACCCGCATCCTCGAGCGTGGTATGGATGTCGCAGTGTTCCATCGGTAAAAGGAGTGTACGATAAATGCAACTGATTTGCAAATGCTTTTCCGTGACGACCCTGTCGCTGCGCTTGCACGGGCCGTTGAATTGCGTTATGGGTGAGCGAGGTGAATACGATCCATGGAAATGATTGACCAGTTGATCGGGCAGTTCGAGTTCTATCTCGGGCAATCTCTTCTGTTCGCCTATGTCGCGGCATACCTGGCAGGCGTTCTGGTCAGCTTCACCCCCTGCGTCTATCCCGTTATTCCGATCACGGCAGCCGTCATCAGCGGACAGAGGGAAATCTCCGGAGCCAGGGGCTTCGTGCTGTCGCTGTTCTTTGTCCTGGGCCTTGCGCTGACCTATACGGCACTCGGGGTCTTCGCGGCCTTGACAGGCAAGCTCTTCGGGACGATACAAACGAGTCCCCTGACCCTGGGGGTCCTGGGGGGGCTTTTCATCCTCATGGGGCTTGCCATGCTGGATGTATTTCAGTTGTCCCTGGAACGATACGCACCCCGGGGACTGACAGGCGGAAATCGCAAAGGCATCTTCGGGAGTTTCGCGATCGGGGTGACGTCGGGTTTCATCCTGGGTCCCTGCACGGCGCCCGTTCTCGCTGTCATCCTCGGAGTTGTGGCGGCCAGGCAGAATGTATTTTTCGGCGGATCGCTGCTTTTCGTATTCTCGCTCGGCGTAGGCTCGCTGCTCGTCCTCGTCGGAACGTTCGCGGGGATCCTTGCCAGCCTGCCGAAATCGGGGGCCTGGATGACCGGCGTAAAAAAGCTGTCCGGAATCGTGATGCTTGCCGCAGGCGCTTATTTTCTGTACAGTGCCTTCATTGCCTGAACGAAAGGTTCTGAACCGATGAACTGGAGAGTACCCTTCCTGCTTTTGGTCTGCTGCGTGTTTGCCTTCGCCTGCTCCCTCGGCGAAGAACCCCGGAAAGGCCCACCGGTGAAGATCGCCGTCGATGCCCCGGGGCCGGATTTCATTCTCAAAGATTTAAAAGGTCAGGAGGTGAGTCTCGGCAGCTACCGGGATCGTCCCGTCCTGCTCGTTTTCGGCACGACGTGGTGTCCCTACTGCCGGGAGGAAATCCCGCACATCAAGGACATCTTTCAGAAGGGAAGGGAGAAGAAGCTGGAGGTTCTCAATATCTACATCAATGAGACGGAGGCAAAGGTCTCCGCCTTCGCCGACAAGTATGCGCTGCCCTACCGGGTGCTCCTGGACAGTGATGGCAGGGTGGCCGAGCGCTACCAGGTCCGCGGCGTCCCGACGATTGTCCTCCTGGACAGGCAGGGCAAGATCGTGTGCTATCAGTGCAGGGATCTGGATACCATGCTGAAAGGCCTGTGAGGGTCGAGGCCGAATGAATTCGGGATTCAGGAATCCGGACTCCGGATACCCGATTCCAATCGTGTTTCGGCTGCCTGAAGCCCGACGCCAGAAGCCAGAAACCGGCGCGAAGCGCTCCCAATATCCAATCACAATTTCCCGGGTTCTCTATTATTTCAACTGATTTTCCTTGCTTTTTCCCCTCGCAGCAGCTAAATTGCAACTGAGAATCATTCTCAGATTGCAGGGAAATGAGTGTGCAGGACCTCACAACGGCGTTGATCACGGAAACCAGCAGCCAGGACAAGCGTCTCGTTCTGGTCGGTCACCCGAATGTGGGGAAAAGCAAGATCTTTTCTCTCCTGACCGGACAGTATGTCATTGTGTCCAACTACCCGGGTACGACGGTGGAGGTCAGTTCCGGCAAGGCCACGGATCTGGACTACCATGTCGTTGACACGCCCGGAATCGGCGGTGTCGTTCCGCGAAGTGAAGAGGAACTGGTTGCCCTCCGGACCCTCCTGACCGATCATGTCGCGGCCATCCTGCAGGTAGGGGATGCCAAGAACCTCAGGAGAACGCTTCTGCTGACGCTGGCCCTCATTGAGACGGGTCTGCCGCTCGTCCTGGATCTCAATATGGCCGATGAGGCGGAGAGCAAGGGGTACCACATCGATCAGTCCAGGCTGTCCCGGAGCCTGGGATTTCCCGTTGCCATGACGGTTGCCACGGAAGGCAGGGGCAAAGATGAACTCCTGGATTCCCTGCGAAGACCTGCGAGATCACCGATGCGAATCATCTATGATCAACGGGTGGAAAGTGCCGCCCTGCAGATTGCCGATCACCTGCCGGATTACCGCATTTCCAAGAGGGCTATCGCCCTGACGCTCCTGTCGGCGAATCCCTCCCTGGCGGATACCCTGCTGGGGATGCACGAAAAGGAATGCCGTGCGGTCAAAGAGATCATCGCCCGGACGCAGAGCGAGGTTCTCGAACCCCTTCAGCAGTTGATCATGAATGCCAGGACGGCCTGCGTCGAAAGGCTGATCCGCGAATGCCAGACACTGGAGAAAGGGCCGGGATTCCGATCACGATTCGCCGGCTTTCTGGACCGGGTTTCCATCCACCCGCTGTGGGGCGCGGCGATGCTGTTCGGCATCCTCTTTTTAATTTATGAATTCGTGGGTGTCTTTGCAGCCGGCACGGTCGTCGACTTTTTCCAGGAAGTCATCTTCGGGCAGGTTCTTCTGCCGCCGGTTGTCCAGATCGTGTCCCATATCCCGTTCGGGGTCCTGAGGGATTTTCTCGTGGGGCCCTACGGCCAGATCACCATGGGCATTACGCTGGCCCTCGGCATCGTATTGCCGACCGTGACGGCCTTTTTCATGGTGTTTTCCATCCTGGAAGATACCGGTTATCTTCCCAGGCTGCAGGTGATCCTGAACCGCATTTTTTCTTTTGTCGGGCTCAACGGCAAGGCCGTGATCCCCATCGTCCTGGGATTCGGCTGCGGCACCATGGCTGTGATCGTGACGCGGATACTGGAAACCCGGCGTGAACGGATCATCGCCACGCTGATCCTGGCCCTCGGGATTCCCTGCGCCCCGCAGATGGGCCTCATTCTCGGCCTGTTTGCAAAGATCGGATTCATCCCCCTCGTACTTTTTTTCGCCTTCCTGACCGGTCAGCTGATCGCAGCCGGATGGCTGGCCTCGAAGCTGTTCCCGGGGGAGACCACGGCCTTTGTCACGGAGCTGCCGCCCTATCGGCTCCCGCAGGTAAACAACATCGCCACCAAGACGGTCTATCGATCCTGGTGGTTTATCCGGGAGGTGATCCCCTGGTTTCTCGCGGGGACGGCCATTCTCTTTCTGGCCGATCTGACGGGGGCTCTTCCGGAGCTTAAGAGGCTCCTGGAGCCGGTTGTCGTCGGCATGCTCGATCTGCCGGCACAGACGTCGGAGGGCTTCATCCTGGGCTTCCTGCGAAGGGAATACGTGGCGGCGTATTTTTTTGACATGTACGGAAAGGGCCTGATGGACAATCTCCAGGCCTTTGTTGCCACCATGGTGATGACGCTGTTCATCCCCTGCACGGCAAGCACCTTTGTGATCATCAAGGAAAGAGGCATCGGCGTAGGCCTCGCCATCGTAACGTTCGTCACGGTCTATGCGATTGTCGCCGGAACGATCATCAACGTTATGCTTCGGCTCCTTCACGTCACGTTTTGAGAGGATGCGAAATGGAAGAAAACTGCAAACCCTGCACGACGGAAGAACGGGAGGAAATCCTCGAGGAGATCTGGACAACCCTCGAGCTGGACCGGATCACCCCCCAGCCCGGTTCCCGCATAGGTCTCGCAAAGCTCGGCAACGGAGAGAGGCTCTCCTCCCTTATTCAGGGGGGAGACATCCGCACCGAGGCCGACAAGGCCGTCCTGACGGAGCAGGGATATCAGAAGGCCAAGGAGATCATGAGGAATCACCGGCTGGCGGAGAGGCTTCTTCATGATGTCCTGAATCTCCAGAGCGAAGAGATGGAACGTTCGGCCTGCCGCTACGAACATATGCTGGACACGGAGGCGGCCGACTCCATCTGTATCCTGCTCGGCCACCCCAGGACTTGTCCCCACGGCAAATGCATCCCGCCGGGGGAATGCTGTGACGCAGGCGAGACATCTCTGAGACCCCTCGTGGTTCCCCTGACGGAACTCGATCCCGGGGAGGACGCGACGGTGGCCTACGTGGGAACCCGGGACAACGGGAGACTTTCGTATCTTACGTCTCTCGGAGTCGTCACAGGGAGGCCCGTGCAGCTTGTGCAGAAAAGGCCGTCGTTCATCGTGAAGGTGGACGAGAATTCCGTAGCCTTCGATGAATCGATCGCCAGGGAGATATTTGTGAGACCCGCCTTGAGAAGACGATCGCATGACAGCGGGAGTCACCGCTGGCGGTTACGGTGGCGCGGCGGCCGGTGATCGGGAACCCGGACGGCGGAAAACAGGTACGGCGAGAAGGTGAGAGGAACCATGGAACAAGCGATCCGGATGACGAAGCGCAGGAGTCTCGTCCTCGACATCCTGCGGGAGCGCGGCCATCTCGATGCCTATGAACTCCTGGAGTTGGCGAAGAAAAAAGATCCCCGGATCAGCCTTGCGACGGTGTATCGTGCCCTGGCCTATTTCCGGGAACGCGATGTGATCCACGGGCGGACCTTCGGTGAGGGACACACCCATTTCGAAATCCACGACGCCGAAACGGGCAGCCATGCCCATTTTATCTGCTCCGGCTGCGGCAGGCTCCGGGAGATCACCGGCCGTTTCATGGGGGATCTGGAACAGATGGCAAAGAAAGAAAAATTCCGCATCTCCAGGGTCCATCTCGACATGTTCGGGCTCTGCGAAGAGTGCGCTGTCAAAGAACCCTGAAAGGATGCCGGGAGGATTGGAAGACATGGCTCAAGCGGGACGATTTGACGAGGTGATGTGCCGGTACTTCAGAAAAGCCGGGAAGAGCAATACGAAGGATGTCCTTGAGGCGGCAGGAAGGCGAGCCCGTGAGCGGGGCATCGAGACGGTTCTTGTCCCGAGCGTAAGCGGGAATACGGCGCTCGCCGCCGCGGAGGCACTGGGAGCGGGGGTGCGAATCATTGCCATCACCCACGTGGCCGGATTCGGGGGTGCCAATGTCCAGGAATTGAGTCACGGTGCCCGGAAGCGCCTGGAGTCGGCCGGGGTCAGTGTGTTCACGGGCCAGCACGCTTTCGGGGGCGTGGGGCGGGCCGTGCGGAACAAGCTGGGAAGCTACCAGGTCGACGAAATCATGGCCTGGACGCTCAGGACCTTCGGTCAGGGGACCAAGGTGGCCGTTGAAATTGCGCTGATGGCGGCCGATGCCGGTCTCGTGAGGACCGATGAGGATGTCATCTCGATGGGCGGCACCGGTCAGGGCGTGGACACGGCCCTTGTCATCCGTCCGGCCAACAGTTATCATTTTTTCGATCTGAAGGTCCGGGAAGTCATCTGCAAACCGGGGGAATTCTGACAACAGGGTCCAGGGTTCAGGGGACAGGGGCCAGGCAGAAGAAAATACAGGAGGAGAGAAAACATGCTGTCGGAGAAATTGCTGGAGCGTTATGCCGAGGTGCTCATCTGGGGCCTGAATACGGCCAGGAAAAGAAAGTACAGGAAGGGAGAAATAGTAAGGGTCAATTTCGACTTTCCGGCCATCCGGCTGGCGGAGATTCTCCAGGAAAAACTGATCGAGAGGGGAATCAACCCCATCCTCCGATCCGGGCTGACGCCGGCCATGGAAAAGAATTTCTACGGTCTTTCGGACAAGAAGCAGCTCACCTTTCTTGCCCCAGGCGACCGGGAGCTCTGCGAGCGCATCAACGGCAGCATCTATCTCTACGCCCCGGCGTCGCTCACGCACCTGCGGGACGTGGATCCCAAGAGGATCGCCACGGCTACCGTCGCCCGGAAAGTCCTGAAAGACATCCTGGACCGGCGGGACAGCGAGGGGAGCTTCGGGTGGACCCTGTGCATGATGCCAACCGATGAGCTTGCCAGGCAGGCGAAGCTGACGGCGGCGCAATACTCAAAACAGGTCGTCAAGGCCTGCTACCTCGATTGCGATGACCCGGTAGGGGAATGGGTGGGAATCTACCGGGCCGTGAGTGGAATCAAGAAATGGCTCAATGGGATGAAGGTCACCTTCTACCACATCGAGGGGGAAAACGTGGATCTGAAGATCACACCGGGGGAGCATCGCAAATGGGTGGGCATCTCGGGTCACAACGTCCCGAGCTTCGAGATCTTCCTCTCGCCGGACTGGAGGGGAACCGAGGGGCGTTACGTTGCCAACATGCCGTCCTTCCGGAGCGGCAATTACGTGGCCGGGGTCGTCCTGGACTTTCAAAAGGGAATAGGTTCTGTCGTTCGGGCCGACGAGGGGGGGGAATTCACCCGGAAGCAACTCGCCATGGATGAGGGGGCAAGCCGGATCGGAGAGTTTTCGCTGACGGACAGGCGATTCTCCCGGATCGACCGCTTCATGGCCAATACCCTTTACGACGAGAATTTCGGCGGGAAATACGGCAACTGCCACATTGCCTTCGGTTCATCCTACGCGGACACCTACTCGAAGAACCCGGCCGATCTGACGCCGGCCATGAAAAAAGACCTGGGCTTCAACGACTCGGCGCTTCACTGGGACCTGGTCAACACGGAGCCCAAGACCGTTACGGCACAACTGACAACGGGAAAAAGGGTGGTCGTTTATGATGGCGGGGTGTTCAAATACTGATAGGGCAAAGGGTACAGGGTTCAGGGGCCAGGGTTCAGGGTAGGTATGGAGAGGCGCCTCTTCCGAAAGGAGCGCTGAGCTAGAGCCGGTCGGATGTCCGGCTATTCTTCGACTTCGATCGCCTCGACGGGGCAGGACTCGGCGGCTTCGCGGCAGGCCTCTTCGAATTCCTCGGGGATATCTTCGTCGAAACGGCAGACCGCCAGCTCATCCTGCATCTCGAAGACATCCGGGCAGATATCGGCACAGCTCTCACAGCCGATGCAGAGATCCTCGATGACGTTGGCTTTCATTTCCCCTCCTTTTCCCAACACCGAGTGGCTGATTCGACGGCAGCCGCTGGAAAAGATCGAAAAAATGGGACGCGACGCTGTTTATGGATGATGTGGCCGGGAAAAGTCAACTTTTTTTTACCGTAGGCTGCCGACTGTAGACTGTCGGCTTCTGTTGTCTGCTTTCCTGAGGAAACCCCTTGACAGGGTCTACGAATCTGCCGATATTAGATGAGTTTCCATGCGACGAGTGAGTCATCACTCAAGGCAGTTGAGAGAGTTAAGATTATACAAAGGAGTGGGAGATGCTTCTCATAGAGGATCTACAAGTAAAGCTGGGCGAGCGTGAGGTGCTTCGGCACATCGACCTGCAGATCAATGCCGGCGAGACGCACATTCTCTTCGGACCGAACGGGTCCGGGAAAACGTCGCTGCTCATGACGATCATGGGCTACCCCCAGTACCGGGTGACGGCAGGGAAAATCACGTTCGCGGGTGTGGACATCACGAACGCTCCGATCAACGAGCGGGCGAAGCTCGGGATCGGAATGTCCTATCAGCGACCGCCGACGGTCAACGGACTCAAGACAAAACAGATGGTTCAAATCTGCGGCGGCGAAAAAAAAGTCGACATCGAGGGGATGGCGGCGAGAATGAACTTCACAGACTTCCTGGAGAGGGACATCAACGCGGGTTTTTCCGGTGGGGAGATCAAGCGCTCGGAGCTGCTGCAGCTCATGGCCCAGGAACCCGACCTCCTGCTTTTCGATGAGCCCGAGTCCGGCGTGGACCTCGAGAACATCTCCCTCATCGGCAGCACGATCAGCAAGCTCCTGCAGAGGGATTTTCAAACGCAGCCCGGCAAGACCCAGGTTCAAAGGAAGAAAGAGCGGACGAAAATGGGGCTCATCATCACCCACACGGGCTTCATCCTGGACTATGTCACCGCCGACAAGGGGCAGGTGCTCTTCAATGGCGTATTGTCCTGCTCCAATAACCCGACTGATATCTTCAACTGTATCAAAGTCATGGGATACGAGGAGTGTGTGAAATGCGCAATCTGAGCGAAAGAGCCCAGGAGGCCAAAGATAAGAAAGCCGCCATCGGCCCCGACGTGGACCTGGCGAGCTTCACGGCAGAACCGGTCCGGCATGATTACGTGGAGGATCTGAAGAAGCTTCCCGAGAAAGACCGCCTGAGAATGATCCAGGCCGGGATCGACGCCGCCGAGAGCGGCAGATCGGGGACCTACATCCAGATGGACACGGCCGTCGTTCACTCCCACGCCAGGCAGGAAGGCCTCGAGGTGATCCCCATCAAGGAAGCCTTGAAAAAATACGAATGGGCCAGGGAGTATTACTGGAAGCTTGTCTCCGTCGATGCCGACAAGTACACGGCAGCAGCGGAGCTTCATCTCCACGATGGTTACGTCATCCGGGCCTTGCCGGGCGCAAAGGCCGTCTGGCCCGTGCAGGCCTGCCTGTACCTGGACAAGGACAATATCAGCCAGTACGTCCACAACCTGATCATCGCAGAGGAAGGCTCGGAGCTCCACGTCATCACCGGCTGCGCCACGTCGCCGAGTCTCAAGCGAGGGCTCCACGTGGGGATCTCGGAGTTCTTCGTCAAGAAAAATGCAAAACTGAGCTTCACGATGATCCACCACTGGGCGGAGGAGGTGATGGTGCGGCCCCGCTCCGTCGGCATAGTCGAGGAGGGAGGGCTTTTCCTGAACAACTACATCTGCATGAAGCCCGTGAAGAGCCTGCAGATGTATCCCACGACGCACCTCGTGGGCAAGGGTGCCGTTGCGCGCTTCTACAGCATCCTCGTGGGGACGCCAGGCTCCGAGATGGACGTAGGCGGACGGATTTTCCTCAAGGCCGAGGACACGAGGGCCGAGATCATCGCCCGGGCCATCACCAACGGCGGGAAGATCATCAACCGCGGCGATCTCATCGGTGAAGTGGCCGGCGTCAAGGCACACCTCGAATGCAAGGGCCTGATCCTCAACGGGGGGATCATTCATGCCATCCCGGAGCTCCAGGGGAAAGTGGACGGTGTCGAGATGTCCCACGAGGCGGCGGTCGGCAAGATTGCCCAGGAAGAGATCATGTACCTCATGTCCCGCGGGCTCTCCGAGGAAGAGGCAACGTCCACGATCGTCCGGGGATTCCTGAGCGTGGATATCCCGGGGCTGCCCCCGAAGCTCAAGGCGGAGATCGACCGGGCCATCGACCTGAGCTCGAAGGATGTCATGTAAAAAAGAGGCTTCAGGAATCAGGCTTCGGGCATCGGGATAAAATGAAGGATCGGGGAAAGGCTCTCCGGTCCTTTTTTATTTGAGGCTTCGTCAACCTGTGATTGATTCCCGGGAGACTCTGGTGTATGAGCGATCCATGATCCTGGGGCTTGCCGAACCGGTTCGCGCCATTCTTGACACCCTGAGAGATGTCACGGGCAGGGATGTTCTGTTCATTCGCAAACCGGCGCTGAAGTCCCTTGCACGGATCCGGATGGCCGGCGGTGCCTCGGCCGCCCACGTGCTGTTCTATCGCGACGAAAACAATCCCCTCATCAACCACGTGATCGCCAACGAGTGTGCCCACCTGATCCGCCTCTTCCGCGCGCCGCTTGACAGTCGGCTTGTCGCCGTGGCCAACGAGCGGACCCAGGAGCGCTATCGCGAGGAGATCCGGGAAGACATCCAGAGGCTCTCGCTGATCCACGGGCTCGACTCGCTGAGGGCCTTCATCCCGCTGTGGTACGAGAGCGTGGTCTTCCAGCTCACACGGATGCCCCCCGATATCATGATCGAGCGCTGGCTTTACGAAGAGTACCCTGACATGCGAGACATTCAGCTTGCGGCCCTGCGAGAGCAGCATGAAAAAGCCGTTTCGGTGCTGTCCGGGAATATCCGCCGCATGACACCCGGGAAGATTTACGAGGTCTCCCAGGTCATGAATTACGTTTTTTTCAGGCTCGCGGGCGATCTCCTGGGGATCCGTCTCACCGGGCCTTACGAGAAAAGCCGCTACATGCTGGGAGGGGAGGAGCTGGCGTCCTGGACGGCCGGACATTACAGCGAGGACCACGAGGGGGATGTGCACGTCATCGACGCCTGGGCCCGGGCGCTTCAACTCTCGGAATGGTTCGAATGGCGTCGCTTCGACGAGATCTCCCAGGACCCTCTGCACTGAGCCGCCATGACGGATGATCCGAAAAATTCTACCCGAGCGGCCGATACTCGATTCCGAAGGCTTCGGCGACAGCCCGGTACGTCACGTTGCCGCAGTGGACATTCACGCCCTTTGCCAGATCGGGATTCGAAGCAAGGGCCCCCGGTATTCCGAGAGAGGCCAGCTTGACCACATAGGGAAGGGTTGCATTGGACAGGGCGGCGGTGCTTGTCCTGGGGACGGCACCGGGCATGTTGGTGACCCCGTAGTGCAGGATGCCGTCGACGAAATAGATCGGGTCCGAGTGCGTCGTCGGGCGGATGGTCTCGATGCATCCTCCCTGGTCGACGGAGACGTCGATGACGACGCTCCCCGTCGCCATGCGGGCCACCATCCGGCGCGTGACCACGCGCGGCGTTCGCGCCCCCTTGACGAGGACGGCTCCGACGAGAAGATCGGCCTCGGCGACGGCCTCCTCGACGGCGAGGGGGTCGGCGCTCCGGGTGATCAGCCGTTCATGGAGGACCTCTTCGAGGTGGCGGAGCTTGTCGATGCTCATGTCAAGGACCGTGACCTCCGCCCCCATGCCAAGAGCCACCCGCGCCGCGCTCGCCCCGACGATGCCGCCACCGATGATCGTAACCCGGGCGGGTTCCACCCCTGCGACCCCGCCGAGGAGCTTCCCCGATCCCCCGTGCAGCTTCTCCAGGTAGAACGCACCTGTCTGGACGGCAAGGCGCCCCGCCACCTCGCTCATGGGCTTCAGCAGCGGCAGCTGGCCGTCTGCGAGCTCCACCGTTTCGTAGGCGATTCCCGTCACCCCCCGTTTTAACATCTCGAGAGTCAATTCGCGTTCGGCGGCAAGGTGCAGGTAGGTGAAAAGGACAAGATCGGGCCGCAGGAAACCGTACTCCCCGGGCAGCGGTTCCTTGACCTTGACGACCAGTTCTGCGCCCCATGCATCGGATGCAGCCGGGACGATCACGGCCCCGGCGTTGCGGTAATCGGAGTCGCTGTAGCCGCTTCCCTCGCCGGCGCCCGTTTCCACGACGACCCGTTGACCCGCCTCGACGAGCCGGCTCACACCGCCCGGCGTCATGGACACCCGGTACTCCTGATCCTTGATCTCTTTGGGAATCCCGATCTGCATCACCCTCACCTCATCGACAGGGTCAAAAGACTCGATCATCGACAACGTTCATTTTATAACACGGCAGATTCCGGAAATCAAAGAGAAGGGCAGACGGGTCGATTCGCGATGGAAACAACCGGGAGCAACGCAGACGAGCCTTCGCCGAGTTCGAAAACTGCAAACGGCCTGCAGGCGCGAATTCGATTTGACTGGTGCCGGCAGAGGCATTAGAATGACTGGGTCAAAAAAACCGATGTCCGCAAATCTCGCGGGAGCATGACAGTCCCCATCCATCGATGACATTCAAACGCAGAGGAGACAACCGGCTGATGAACGCCCCCCAATGGTACCAACTGACTGCCGAAGCCATCACCGAGCAGCTAAAGACTTCCCCGGAGGGACTCACGGCAGGGGAGTCCGGAAGGCGCCTGGAACAATACGGTCCAAATCGCTTGCCGGAGGAGAAAGGAACGCACCCCGTTGTCATTCTCCTCAGGCAGTTAGCCAGCCCTCTGATCTACATTCTGCTCGTCGCCGCGGTCGTCACCTTTTTTCTCGAAGAATACAAAGACACGATCGTCATCGCTGCCGTTCTGCTGCTCAATGCCGTGATCGGGTTCATCCAGGAGTACAAGGCCGAGGAAAGCGTCATGGCCCTGAGGAAGATGGTCGTCCCCCGGGCCAGAATCATCCGGGATGGACATGAGCGGGAGGTGAACAGCGACGATCTGGTCCCCGGCGACCTGGTCGTCCTTGCCTCAGGGGCAAAGGTGCCGGCCGACATCCGTATCGTTTCGTCCCTGGAGCTCAAAATTGACGAATCCATGTTGACGGGCGAGTCCCTTCCCGCCGAGAAGACGGCCCAGGCGATTGTGGAGGACAACCTGACGCCCGGGGATCAGCGCAACATGGCCTTCATGGGAAGCGTTGTCGTAAGCGGCCGCAGCCGCGGGTTCGTGGTGGAAACAGCCTCGCGGACCGTTCTGGGGGGAATCGCGAGAGACGTGCGTGGGGCACAAACCGCAAAAGCTCCGCTCCTGGTCAAGTTTCACCGGTTCTCCAACCGGATCGGCATCCTGATCTTGGCAGCGAGCGCGGTCCTTTTCGGAATCGGAATTCTGATCGGCATTCCCCTGAAAACGATGTTCACCACGATGGTGGCCGCCGCTGTCGCAGCCATCCCGGAGGGCCTGCCGATCGTTCTAACCATCGCGCTGGCGGTCGGCGTGCAGAGGATGGCGAGGAGAAACGCCGTCATCCGAAAGCTCCCTGCCGTGGAGACGCTGGGGAGCACGACGGTCATCTGCACGGACAAGACGGGCACCCTCACGAAGAACGAAATGACGGTGAAGGTCGTCTATGACGGCGAACATGTCTTCGACCTGACCGGAAGCGGTTATGACACGACCGGCGAGATCCTTCACGAATGGGTTGTGGCAAAAGAGCAGGAGAGGCAGCAGCTGTTCATGTGCTTTCGAATCGGCCTTCTCTGCAACGAGTCCAGTCTCTTCGAGGAAGACGGGGAGACGAAGGTCGACGGCGACCCGACGGAGGGGGCGCTGATCGTCTCTGCCTTGAAAGCGGGGCTGCAGCCCGAACAGGAACGGGCCGCCTATCGTCAGCTCGCACTGATCCCGTTTGAATCGGAGCGCGGCTACATGGCCACCCTCCATGAGCATGAGGGCGGGAGAACCATTTTTGTCAAGGGGGCGCCCGAAAAGATTCTCGAGCTCTGCACGACGTGCATGGCGAAGGACAGTCTCCGGACCGAGGAGATCCTGCGAACCTCCCACCTGTTCGCCACGGAAGGGATGCGCGTGCTGGCCATGGCATACAAGAGGGCCCCGGCGGGGCTCGGCACGCTTGACCGTCGGGACGTCGAGGGGGATCTCGTCCTGGCCGGCATCCAGGGGATGATCGACCCGCCGAGGGAAGAGGCAATCGAAGCCGTAAAGGGCTGCCGACAGGCGGGGATCCGGGTCGTCATGATCACCGGGGATCACCCCACGACGGCTCTTGCCATCGGCCGCAAGGTGGGAATCGCGCGGGAGAACGATCGGGTCCTGACGGGCAGGGACCTGATGGAGATGAGTGATGAGGATCTGGGGAAGCAGATCCGGGAGGTGTCCGTCTATGCAAGGGTGGCGCCGGATCAGAAACTGCGTATCGCCCGGCTGATGATGAACCAGGGAGAGATCGTCGCGATGACGGGCGACGGGGTGAACGATGCGCCCGCCCTCAAGGCCGCCCATATCGGTATCGCCATGGGAAAGAAAGGGACGGATGTGGCGAAAGAGGCCTCCGACATGGTCCTCCTCGACGACAATTTCGCGACGATTTTCAAGGCCGTGGAGGATGGCCGCGTCGTCTTTGACAACATCCGAAAGGTCGTTTTCTTCCTGATTCCCACGGGTGTTGCGGCGATCGGTGCCATCGTCGGTTCCCTGATCCTGGGCATTCCCATTCCCTACGTGGCCTCCCAGCTTCTCTGGATCAACCTGGTCACGAACGGCATTCAGGACATTTCGCTGGCCTTTGAGCCCGGCGAGAAAGACATCCTCAAGAGGCCCCCCTTATCCCCCGGTGAGGGGGTCATGTCTCCCGTTCTCGTTCAGAGAACAGTCATCGTGGGCCTGCTGATTTCCATCGGCATCGTCTATAATTTCGTCCATGCTCTCGACAGCGGGTTGTCCCTGGAAAAAGCAAGGACTGTCGCCGTGACGACCATGGTCTTTTTCCAGTTCTTCCAGGCCTGGAACAGCCGCTCCGAAACGGAATCCGTTTTCAGGGTCCCGTTCTTTTCCAACCCCTTTCTCTTCTACGGCCTTTTGGCGGCTTTCTTCGTTCACCTGGCCGCCATCTACCTGCCGTCGCTGCAATGGCTCCTGCAGATGGAGTCCTTGAATGGGGAGGAGTGGCTGAGGATCCTGCTCGTGAGTTCGACGATCATCCTGGTGGTGGAGATCGACAAGGGGCTCCGCCGGGCGAAAGGAAGTGCCGTATCATGAAGCGATGCCATGCTTGCGGGAAAGAGCTTCAGATCGAAAGGAAGGTGGGGCGCTCCGAGGTCTGCCCCCACTGCGGGGCGGACCTGCATGTATGCCTGAACTGCCTGTTTTTCAGCCCCGCGGACTATAACCAGTGCCGGGAACCCCAGGCAGAACGTGTTGTGGAGAAAAGCAGGAGCAATTTCTGCGACTACTTCACCTTGGCTGACGGTTCGATCCGGGGGCGGGAGGCGTCGAAAAAGGATGACGCCCGCAGCCGTCTCGATAACCTGTTCAGGAAATAGCCGTCACGGCGCAAGCCCGGAAGGCCGGCTCAGGAAGGTTCCCGACGGGGACCTGCCCGACCCTTGATCTGCCGCCCCTACAGGCGGAGCGCCTGATGGCCGTGGTAAGACTCCGGCCTGGTCATCGAAACGTTCCCCTCTTCCAGATATTCGTCGTATCCTGTCATCCGGTCGATAATCCCGTCTGGGGTGATCTCGACGATCCTGTCGGCAACCGTGGATACCAGTTGATAGTCATGGGAGCAGAAGAGAATCACGCCCGGAAAGGCGATCAGTCCGTCGTTCAGGGCGATGATGGATTCCAGGTCCAGGTGGTTGGTCGGCTCGTCGAGGATGAGGGCGTTGGCGCCGGAGAGCATCATCCGGGAGAGCATGCAGCGGACCCGCTCCCCGCCCGAGAGGACGGAGGCCTTCTTCAACGCCTCCTCACCGGAGAAGAGCATCTTCCCGAGAAAGCCCCTGGCGAAGGTCTCCCCCTCGGTTTCGGGGCAGAACTGTCCGAGCCACTCGACGAGATTGAGATCGTTGTTGAAAAAGCCGCTGTTCTCCTTGGGGAAATAGGAGTGGCTGATGGTCACCCCCCAGCGGAAGCTTCCGCTGTCCGGCTCCAGTTCACCGGCGAGGATCTGGAAGAGGGTGGTCTTCGCCAGGCTGTCTTCCCCCACAAAGGCGATTTTTCCTCCCCGGTTGACGTTGAGGGTGATATTGTTCAGCACGTCGACCCCTTCAATCTTCTTGGAGAGGTCACGGATCTCCAGAATGACATCGCCGCAGGGCCGCTCGGGCTTGAAGGCGATGAACGGATATTTGCGGGACGAGACCGGCATGTCCTCGAGGGTCAGTTTCTCCAGGAGGTTTTTTCTGGCGGTGGCCTGCTTGGCCTTGGAGGCGTTGGCGCTGAAACGCTGGATGAACTGTTTCAGTTCCTCGGCCTTGGCGGCGATCTTCTTGTTGTCGTTCTGGCGTTGTTTCAGATGGAGCTGGCTCGTCTGGTACCAGAAGTCGTAGTTTCCCGTATACACCTGGATGCGCCCGAAGTCGATATCGGCCACGTGGGTGCAGACCTGGTTCAGGAAGTGGCGGTCGTGGGAGACGATGATGACCGTGTTCTGGAAACGGGAGAGAAAATCCTCGAGCCAGGCGATGGACTTGAGGTTCAGCTGATTGGTCGGTTCGTCGAGCAGCAGGACATCCGGGTTGCCGAAAAGTGCCTTGGCGAGCAGAACCCTGACCTTGTCGGCCCCGTCGAGTTCTTTCATCCTCTTTTTGCGCAGCTCCTCCGATATGCCAAGACCGCTCAAGAGCACCGCCGCCTCGGATTCCGCTTCATAGCCGTTGATCTCGCCGAATTCGGCCTCCAGCGCCCCGCAACGGATACCGTCCTCCTCCGAGAACTCGGTCTTGGCGTAGATCGCTTCCCGCTCGGCCATCAAGGCGTAGAGCCGCTCATGACCCCTGATGACGGTGTTGAAGACCGTTTCCTCGTCATAGGCGAATTGATCCTGGCTCAGGACCGCTATCCTCTCGCCGGGACCGACGGAGACCGTTCCCCGGTCCGGCTCGAGCTCGCCTGCGAGAATCTTCAGGAAGGTCGATTTTCCGGAGCCGTTGGCGCCGATCAGTCCGTAGCAGTTTCCAGGGGTGAACTTGATGTTGACGTCTTTGAAGATCACCCTCTTGCCGTAGGAGAGGGCCACGTTCGATGCGATGATCATTTATTTATCCCTTACAAAAAAAGCTCCCCCTGCGACGGGGGAGCTTTTTCGTGCACAATGAGGTTCAGGTCTTACAGCTTGCGAACGTTCGCTGCAGCCGGACCCTTGGGGCCTGCGACCACTTCGAAGCTTACGCGTTCACCCTCGGCCAGCGATTTGAAACCATCGGCCTGGATGGCGGAATGATGAACGAAAACGTCCTTGCCACCGTCCTGCTCGATAAAGCCAAATCCCTTTGAATCATTGAACCACTTTACTTTTCCTTCTGGCATCGTAACTACTCCTTTTTTGAATGGGGCTCCTCCGGGGAACCGTATAATAATTTCGCCGAACGATTCGGCTGGCAGACCTTTTTGCAACAAAAAAAACGCACATTCCATAATTTCGGTCTGTGCGGTCGACTTCTCTGTAATTTGGCAACTACAAACAGGTACTGCACATCAAGTTGACGGACACCATATATGAGCTTTCAAGCAAATGCAAGCTTTTTTTATTGCAAATTCAGCTTTTTCATCTCCTCCGCGAAGACGTCGTAAGCGGGTTTGCCGAAGAGGACGAAGCGGACCCTTTCGATATCGGGATGTTCCTTCAGGTAGTCGATGGCCGTTTTCAGGGCGATGCGGGCGGCCTCGGAAACCGGGTAGCCATAGGCGCCCGTGCTGATGGCAGGGAAGGAGAGGCTCTTGAGCCCTCTCTTCGATGCCAGCTTCAGACTCTCCAGGTAGGCGCTCTTCAAAAGCTCCGACTCGTTTCGGCCGCCGCCTCGGTATACGGGCCCCACGGTATGGATGACGTATCTCGCTTTCAGGTTGCCGCCCGTCGTGATGACGGCCTGGCCCGCGGGGCAATGGCCGATCTTCACGCATTCCTCCAGGATCGCCGGGCCGCCGGCCCTGTGGATCGCCCCGTCCACGCCCCCTCCGCCCTTCAGGCCCGAATTGGCCGCATTCACGATGGCATCGGTCTCTTCCCGGGTGATATCCCCCTCGACGATGGCCAGAGTCGATTTGCCGATCTGTACTTCCATGACAATCCCCTTTGCAATAAGTGGCTAGTGACCAGTGAAATCCCCCTTTCATCCCCCTTTATAAAAGGGGGATGAAAGGGGGATTTGTCTTTCCTTGGAGCTTGCTGCCTAGCCCTTGACGGGGAATCCTTCCCCGTAAACCAGCATCCGGTAGGTTTTCCCGATGCGGTCCCAGTTCTCCTCGCGATCCATGGACCAGTAGCGGCCGATGACGGAGACGACCCGGCCCAGGTTCATCTCCCCGCACTTGTCCTCGATTTGCTTCACGTAGTTGGCCCCGCTCTCGGGCATCTCGCCGCGGCGCCCGAGCATGGCGTGGATGTACATTTCGCCGACACCTTCCTTCT
>Ga0351877_1064_pt1 | contig 29722 bp, 28 predicted proteins | sample BONcelFGM3001D13_FD_206775 | JGI IMG/M metagenome (GOLD analysis project Ga0351877, IMG submission 206775) | Enriched cells from coal bed in the Powder River Basin, Montana, United States - BONCAT cells FGM rep3 HSBNCT.FGM.300.1.D13 ...
TGCGATGAGACGATGGAGCGACACGTCGCATCCATCGCCTTTGAACAGCCCCGGCAAGGATATAAAGTCGCCTATCTGTAATGGAAATCGCCTGCGATGTCAACACCCTTTTCGCGCCGGGCGCAGGACAGGGTACCGGGTTCCGGGCACAGGGTACAGGGAGAGATCGTGGAGACCCTCGAGCCGGTAAAGGTCCCGAATGCCTGCAGAGTCCCCTCGCATTCTTTCGTCCCGGGTGTTCACCCCACACTGATTTCTTGACTCCGGTTCCCACTCTCTGCTATATACGGTCAACGCCTTTTAAGAGCAATCCGGAGAGATTGAAAAAGGTCGCAGCCATGATTGTCAAAATTGTTCGTTGCCGGACGAAAATGAAAAACCTTCCCGAATGACGGGAAGGTTTTTTTTTGGATGCCGGCAAGGTCGCAGGGCGCAAACGGAAGAGGTGAAAGGCATGAAGAAGCGAAAGGTCGTCATGGATGCCGAGGCCATCGAGCGCTCGCTCACGCGGGTCGCCTACCAGATCGTCGAGAAGAACAAAGGGGTCGAGGACCTCGTTCTCATCGGGATCCAGAAGGGCGGGGTCCTGCTGGCGGAGCGCCTGGGCCGGAAGATCTCCGCAATCGAAGGGGTCCCGATCCCCGTGGGGAAACTCGACATTACGCTCTACCGCGACGACATCATGAAATCCGGCAAACAGCATCAGATCGGCAAGACGGACATCCCCTTCTCGCTCAACGGTAAAAAGGTGGTCATCGTCGACGACGTCCTCTTCACGGGAAGGACCATCCGGGCGGCCATGGACGCGCTGATGGATTTCGGCAGGCCCAGGCTCATCGAGCTTGCCGTGCTGATCGACCGCGGCCATCGCGAGATCCCTATCCGGGCCGACTTCGTCGGGAAGAACCTCCCCTCGTCGCAGTCGGAGGAAGTGCTCGTCAAGCTCTCGAAACGAAAGACCTCGGACTCGGTCAGCATCGAGGAAACGTTCTAGGCGGCCAGACGACAGGGTACAGGTGCCAGGGTACAGGGGTGAAGAAACTCCGTCCTGCACGACAACGCCTTGCGTCCTTTGAAAAAAAGCAGGCTTTTTTCAGCTGATCACTCTCATTCATTCATCCATCGGGGTTTGACATGAAACTGGCCAGAAAAGACCTCCTGGGCATCCAGGAATTGAGCGTCGAGGAGATCAACCTCATCCTCGACACGGCGGACTCCTTCATCGACATCTCCACGAGGGAGATCAAGAAGGTCCCCACGCTGCGCGGCGTGACCGTCGTCAACCTCTTCTACGAGCCCAGCACGCGGACGAGGACCTCCTTCGAGATCGCCGCCAAGCGGCTGAGCGCCGACACGATCAACATCACCACCTCCACGAGCAGCGTCGTCAAGGGCGAGACCTTCGTGGATACCGCCCGCAACCTCGAAGCCATGAACCCGGACATCATCGTGCTGCGCCACAGCGCCGCGGGCTCGCCCCACATGCTCTCCAGGGTGGTCCGGCAGTCCGTCATCAACGCGGGCGACGGGGCCCACGAGCACCCCACACAGGCCCTGCTCGACATGATGACCATGCGGGAGAAGAAAAAGCGCCTGACCGGCCTCAAGGTGGCCATCGTGGGAGACATCGCCCACAGCCGGGTGGCCCGCTCGAACATCTACGGCCTCACGAAGATGGGCGCGACGGTGAGCGTCGGCGGTCCCATCACCATGATGCCCCGGTACGTCGAGCGCCTCGGCGTCGAGGTCCATTACAAACTCGAGGACGCCATCCGGGATGCCGACATCATCATGATGCTGCGCATCCAGCTCGAGCGCCAGGAGACGAACCTCTTCCCCTCGCTGAGGGAATACGCCCGATACTACTGTCTGAACCGCAAAAACATCGCCGCGGCCAAGGACGACGTCCTCATCATGCACCCGGGCCCCATGAACCGCGGCGTGGAGATCTCGCCGGTGGTCGCCGACGGCCCCTACTCGGTCATTCTCGAACAGGTCACCAACGGGGTAGCCGTGCGGATGGCCCTGCTCTATCTCTTGTCGGGAGGCAAGTCATGACGATGCTGCTCAAAGGCGGAAGGGTCATCGACCCCTCCCAGAAGATCGACGACATCCTGGACATCCTCATCGAAGGCGGCAAGATCGCCGCTGTGGGACGGAATCTCGTCGACGACGGAAAGGGCAGGAAAAAGGACACGGGACTCACGATCCTGGATCTCAAGGGAAAGATCGTCGTGCCCGGGCTCATCGACATCCACACGCACCTGCGGGAGCCGGGCTACGAGTACAAGGAAACGGTCGAGTCGGGATGCGAGGCGGCCGTGGCGGGCGGTTTCACCTCCATTGCCTGCATGCCCAACACGAACCCCGTGAACGACAACCGCTCGGTGACGGAGTTCATCCTCAGGCAGGCTCAGAAGGCAAACCTTGCCAACGTGTATCCGATTGCCGCCATCAGCAAGGGCTCCGAAGGGAAGATCCTCACCGAGTTCGGCGATCTCAAGGAGGCGGGCGCGGCGGGATTTTCCGATGACGGCAGGCCCGTCATGCACGCGGGGCTCATGAAACGCGCCCTGGAATACGCCCACTCCCTGGAGCTGCCCATTGTCGCGCACTGCGAGGAGCTGCAGCTCTCGAAGGGGGGTCTCATGAACGAAGGGCTCGCCTCGACGGAACTGGGCATGCCCGGGATTCCCACCATCTCCGAGGACATCATGGTGATGCGGGATATCCTGATTGCCGAGTACGTGGGCACCTCCGTCCACATCTGCCACGTGAGCTCCGCCGGCGCCGTGCGCGTCATCCGCCAGGCCAGGGAGCGCGGCGTCAAGGTGACGGCCGAGACGGCGCCCCATTACCTGCTGCTGAACGACGAGGCCCTCAAGGGCTTCGAGACCTCCTTCAAGGTGAGCCCGCCCCTTCGCAGCGCCGAGGACGTGGCCGCCGTCCGGGCGGGGCTTCGCGATGGTACGATCGAGGTCATCGCCAGCGACCACGCGCCCCATTCGGCCATCGAGAAGGAGGTGGAATTCGAGTATGCCGCAAACGGCATGGTCGGCCTCGAGACCTCGCTCGGGCTTTGCTGGAAGCTTGTCGAGGAGGGCCTCCTCACCCCGTCGGAGCTGATCGCCCGGATGACGGTGAACGCCGCCCGCGTGCTGCGGATTCCCGGGGGAACGCTCAAAAAAGGCGCCGTTGCCGACGTGACCGTCATCGACCCGAAGAAAGCCTGGACGGTGGACATCCGGAAGTTCCGCTCGAAGAGCCGCAACTCGCCCTTCGACGGCTGGAAGCTTCCGGCCAAGGCGGTCCTCACGATCGTGGGGGGCGAGATCAAGTACAATGAACTGTAAAGGCAGGGTACAGGGTCAAGGGGCCAGGGTAAAGGAAGAACTCTTCTTCATTGCCCTGAACCCTGAACCCTGGACCCTGGACCCTTCTCCATGATTTCCAAATCAAGCCATAAGGTACGGGCCATCGTGCTCCGGTCGCTCGACTACGGCGAGTCGGACCGCATCCTCACCTTCCTCACCGACGAGTTCGGCAAGCTCAAGGGGATCGCCAAGGGGGCGCGGCGCAGCCGCAGGCGCTTCGCCAACGCGCTGGAGCCCTTCTCGCTTGCCACCATCCTCTTTTCCCGAAGGGGCAGCGGTGGCCTTGCCTTCATCGAAGGCTCCGACGTCATCAACCACTTCGCCGGCATCCGGGCCGATCTCGATCGAACCCTGGTTGCCGCCTACGTGGCGGAGCTCGCCGAACAATTCTCCGTGGAGGGCAAAAAGAATCTGCCCCTCTTCGAGCTGCTGACGGACTTTCTCGGCTTCATCGAGTGCGGGCAGATGACGGAGACGGCGGAGCGGTTCTTCGAGCTTCGACTGCTGAAATCGGCGGGATTCGAGCCCGTGCTGGACCGCTGCGTCACCTGCGCCGCCCCGCTGGAGACGATCGAGTCGCCCCGCTTCGACTGCCGGGAAGGGGGCATCCGCTGCGCGCGCTGCACCGTGAACGGCCCCGATTTCATCCCTGTCTCCGTCGGCACGCTCAAGACGCTCCTGATGGGAAGGGACATCGACTTTGCGAGAATGCCCCGCATCGGGCTTTCGGGCCCCATGGCCCGCGAGAGCCGGGAGGTCCTCGGCTGCTTCGTCCGTCACCTCACGGGCCGCGAGATCAAGTCCCTGAATGTCCTCGGAGAAATCAGGAAACGCTACTCATAGGAGAGGCTTCCGGAGTCGGGCTTCAGGATTCCGGATATGAAAGAATATTCTGTTCTTCGTTCCTTTTTAATCCCGAATCCGGAGTCCCGAGTCCCGAATCCTCTCTTTTTCATTGACAGGGACCCCTCTAAATGTTAGTTCTCGCGCTTGACATATCCCCGTATTAACAGGCGTTTTGAGCGACGGGGCATTCTTTTGATCAACCGGCGGCCTTCCAGGGGGCCGCATGACGGGAGGTAACGGACGTGACCTTTCAGGAATTAGTTCTTGCCCTCGACAAGTACTGGGCCGACCAGGGCTGCATTCTCCAGCAGCCCTACGACCTCGAGGTCGGCGCCGGCACCTTCAACCCGGCGACCTTTCTGCGCTCCCTGGGCCCCGAGCCCTGGAACGTGGCCTACGTGGAACCCTCCCGCCGGCCCACCGACGGCCGCTACGGAGAGAACCCCAACCGGCTCCAGCACTACTACCAGTACCAGGTCATCATGAAGCCCTCGCCCCTGAACATCCAGGAGCTCTATCTGAACTCGCTCAAGAGCTTCGGCATCAACCCCCTTGAGCACGACATCCGGTTTGTCGAGGACGACTGGGAATCGCCCACGGTGGGCGCCTGGGGTCTGGGCTGGGAAGTCTGGCTCGACGGGATGGAGATCACTCAGTTCACCTACTTCCAGCAGGTTGGCGGCATCGACCTCAACCCCATCTGTTCGGAGATCACCTACGGGATCGAGCGAATCGCCATGTACCTGCAGGGCATCGACAACGTCTACGATCTCGAGTGGGCCCACGGGGTCAAGTACGGCGATGTCCACCACCAGGGCGAGGTGGAGTGGTCGCACTACAACTTCGAGGAAGCCAACGTGGAGATGCTCCGGAAGATCTTCGACATGTACGAGGCCGAGGGGATCCGGATGGCCGAGAGGGGCTTCGTGCTCCCCACCTACGACTGCTGCCTCAAGTGCTCCCACACCTTCAACCTGCTCGATGCCCGGGGGGCCATCAGTGTCGCCGAGCGCACCACCTACATCGGCCGCGTGCGCAACCTGGCAAGACTCAGCGCCGAGGGATACCTCAAGCAGCGCGAGAAGATGGGCTTCCCGCTGATGGGAAAGTTCAAAAAGTAAGTGACTAGTGATTTGTGGCTTGTGACTAGTAAAAAAAACACATCGCAGACCACATAACACTAACCACTAGCCACTAACCACTGGAGACGATTCATGGCCAAGGAACTGTTTCTCGAAATCGGGACGGAGGAGATCCCCGCGGCCTTCCTGCCGAAGGCGATCGCGGACATGGAGGAGATGATCCGGAAGGAGTTTGCCGCCAGCCGCATCCGGCACGGCGCGGTGAAGGCCGTGGCCACCCCTCGGCGGCTCGCGCTCTGTGTCTCCCGGGTAGCCGAAAGGCAGGAGGACCAGGTCATCGAGAAGCTCGGGCCCGCGAAGAAGGTTGCCTATGACGAACAGGGCAACCCCACAAAGGCCGCCCTCGGTTTTGCCAGGGGGCAGGGCATCGACATCTCCGAGGTGGAGATCATCTCGACGGACAAGGGCGAGTACATCGGCGCCCGCAAGAAGCTCGAGGGCGAGGACACGATCAAGCTTTTGCCCGCGATCCTGCCCAAGTTCATCCTCTCGATTCCCTTCAAGAAGTCCATGCGGTGGATGAATCTCGAGATCCGCTTCGCACGGCCCATCCACTGGATCGTGGCCCTCTACGGCGGCGAGGTGGTCCCCTTCAGGATCGAGAACATCGCATCGGGCAACATGTCGCGAGGGCACCGCTTCATGAGCCCCAAGCCCTTCAAGGTGAAAGGATTCAAGGACTACCTGGCGAAAACCCGCAAGCGCTTTGTGCTTGTCGACCCCGAGGAGCGCAGGCGCATCCTCCTCGACGAGGCCCGGAAGGCGGCGGCGGGCGTGGGCGGAAAGATCCTCGAGAACGAGGAGCTCATCCGGGAGGTCTCCTTCCTCGTCGAGTACCCCTCGGCGGTGCTGGGCAACTTCGAGAAGGACTACCTGAAGATCCCCAAGGACGTCCTCACCACGACGATGATCTCGCACCAGAAGTACTTCCCCGTCGTCGATGCCGACGGCAGCCTCATGGCCCATTTCGTGACGATCAACAACACCGTGGCGAAGGACCCCGCCGTCGTGGCCCGCGGCAACGAGAAGGTCATCCGGGCGCGCCTTGCCGACGCGAAGTTCTTCTTCGAGGAGGACCAGAAAACTCCCCTCATGACGCATTTCGAGGAGCTCAAGAAGGTCGTCTTCCACTCGGCCCTCGGCACGTCTTACGACAAGGTCATGCAGTTCCGGGAGCTGGCCGCCTGGATCGCCGACAAGGTCAACCCAGCCCTCAAGGACACCGTGGACCGCACGGCCCTGCTCTCCAAGGCTGATCTCGAAACGAAGATGGTCTACGAGTTCCCCGAGCTCCAGGGGACGATGGGGCGCGAGTACGCCTTGATCCAGGGCGAAAACCCCGTCGTAGCCAAGGCCGTCTACGAGCACTATCTGCCCACCTCGGGCGGCGGAGATCTGCCCCGGACCGAGGAAGGCTCCATCGTGAGCATCGCCGACAAGACGGACACCATCGTGGGATTTTTCGGGATCAACGTCATCCCCACGGGGACGGCCGACCCCTACGCCCTGCGCAGGCAGGCCCTGGGCATCATCAACATCATCCTCAACAAGGGCTACCCCATCGAACTGCCGGAACTGGTGGACCGCAGCATCGCCATCCTGTCGAAAAAGTTCAAGCGCACGCCCGAGGAAACGAAAAAAGACGTCCTGGAGTTCTTCCGGAGCCGCTTGTCGAACCAGCTCGTTTCCCAGGGGCGCCCCTACGACGTGGTGGAGTCCGTGCTGGCCACGGGCATCACGGATCTCGTGCAGGCCATCAAAAAGATCGAGGCCGTCGAGGCCACGAAGGGAGACCCCGACTTCGAGCCCCTCGCCGTGGCCTTCAAGCGGGTGAGCAACATCCTGAAAGACTTCAAGGACGGCTGCGTCGACCCCGTGCTCTTCGAGAATGAGGCCGAGCAGGCCCTCTACAGCTCCTACATCGAGATCCGGAAGAAGGCCGAGGCCCTCATCGAGATGGGCAACTACACGGAGGCCCTCCTCGAGATGGTCCGCCTCAGAAAGCCCGTGGACTCCTTCTTCGAGGCCGTCATGGTCATGGCCAAGGACGAGAAGGTGAAGTTCAACCGCCTCTCGCTGCTCGAGGCCGTGGCGAAGCTCTTCCACAAGGTGGCGGACTTCTCGAAGATCGTCACGGAGCGCTAACGCGCAGGATTCGGGCTTCGGGTCTCGAAAAAGACAAGAAACAAAAAAGGATCGGGATGATTTCCCGATCTTTTTTTATTATCCTCTGTCCTTTATCCTTTAGCCTCTACCCGCTACCCTCACCCCTCTACCCTTCTTGGACATCGTACATCGTCAGGCGCACGAAGGAGTTCACCTTCTCCGTCTCGATCAGGAAGCGCAGCCGCTTGTCGCCGCTGACGAGGCCGATGTCCGCAAAGGCCGTCTTGCGGCAGGGCTCACCCGTGTCCATGGTGTGTGTGACGCACTGCCGGATCGCGCAGCTCTTGCAGTGAACCGTCTGCCCGCACCCGCCCGGCTCCCTGGCGTGGCTGCACCCGAGGACCTCGCCGGCCAGCTCCCCGCAGATCTCGAGCTGCTCCCGGGTCAGCATCTTCCGGGCGGCCGCATTGGCAGCGATCACCCGGGCGTTGTCCTGCACGACGAGCACGGGGGGGCTCAGCTCGTCGAGGAACTCCGACATGGGCTGCCCGAGCTCCCGGACCATGAGGGGAAGGCACTTGTCGCACACGCCGTGGGAGATTCCATCGAACTCCGATGGCTTGGTCTTCACCTGTTTCTTGCAGTAGCAGCAGACGACGCGAAGCATGATCCCGGCATCCTTTCGAATCGAGATGGCGTCCCGTGGGCGTTCTGTTCCGGATGAGGCTCGATGCGGAAAAGTGGCGGGAGCCGGTGCTTATAAAGCACAGGAGGTAAAAAGATTCAACCGGGAATTGCAAGAAGGATCGAGTTTATCCCACACCTCTTTCGTTAATTTTTCCTCCGGCAGAATCAGAATGTCACACGGATGATCAGAGCGATCCTGCATGGGCTCAAGTTTTTCATGCCGGTCATGAGGGATTCTGAAATAATGCGCCGGATAAGGAATGAGCCCCTTGAGCTGACCGAGAGAATACGTCAAAGGGGAAAATTCACAGACGATCACCGGTCTGTGTTCGGCTATGACGCGGGCAGCTCCCCTGAGCACCTGAAGCTCATATCCCTCTGTATCGATCTTGATCAGTGAGACCGCTGATGGAGGATCTTGCAGTGCATGGTCAAGAGTTGTGACGTCTACAATCTGATTTCCCTGATCGCCCATACGGGCCTTACCGATATTGAAATCATTCTCCTCCGCATGAAGACGGCTGTCCCCGACAGAATCCCCCAAGGCCTTGTCCGACGCAACCACATTCGTGATTCCGTTCACATTCAAGTTGTCGATCAATCTTGCATAAACGGAACGTCGAGGTTCGAATGAGAACACCGTGCCCCGCATGACACAATCAGACAATACAAGAGTGTGCATTCCGAGATTGGCTCCGACATCGACCGCAACCGTATTCTGTAACGCAAAGGTTCTGTAAAGATAAAAATGTGTGATATTGTCGCTGTATCCCAATAAATAAACGATACTCGAATTAATATCCCCTGTCGAGCAATGGATTTTCAAATTGCCCACGCCGATCTCGGACAATCCCAACTCGAAACATGGCACTCTCTGCGAAGCGAAGATATCGTACTGAGCCTGAATGATAAAATCCATGAACCACCTTGAAAAGAACCGACCGGGTGGAGAAACCTGTTCGAGGCCATACCATTTTCTGGCCCTTGCCATGATTTTTTTGTGCTCTGCGGAATGCCTGCAAGTGTATGCATGTTCGACAAGCCGAAGAAAGTACGGCTTCGTCAACATTTCAACGCTTCGCTTGATACCTGATAAAAAAACAGAGTGCAGTGTTCTCATAGGTTCTTTCACACGTGTAGCGCTGTCCCGCCATGCATGAAAAGGATGAGCCACTCCAGGCCCGGCCGAAACCGTTAATGATGCCTTCTGCCCGAGTACTCGATGAGAATCCTCTTTGCGGGCGCTCCGGCCGTCATGGCATCTCGCGATCGAATCGTTGAGGGTGAACCGTCGCGAGAATATTCTGCAAAACCCGTGCCTTGACCGGGGGAATGGACGGATGCCCCCGTGAAAAGGCCGCTCCGGAGGCAAGGGAATGATTGGCATATTTCATGTATAAAGTACGAGACGAAACTTCCGATAGTTATTCTGTTAAAAATACAACAAGGGATGGACCCCGACGATGGACACGGCAAAGATGATGGAGAGGCTGGACATATCCTCCATAACGGCCCTTTCCGAGAAGCTCAATCAGCGCAAGAAACTGCTCGACATCACCAACCAGATCCACGCCGCCCAGAACATCAAGGACATCCTCGTCGAGCACAAGGAAGGCATCCTTGCGCTCTTCAACGCCCTGCTCATCACGATCTACGTGACCGACAAGCCCCGCAACGAGCTCTATTCGCTCTACCTGGCGGGCTCCCAGCTCAAGGAGATCCGGCTGCCCGTCACGAACCGCAGCATCGCCGGCTTTGTGGCCAACACGGGCCGCGGTGTCAACCTCGCCGACGCCTACGACAAGGAAGAGCTCAAGAAGATCGACAAGACGCTCTTCTTCGACGAGGCCTGGGACAAGCAGTCGGGCTACCGGACGACCCAGGTGCTCGCCCTTCCCGTCATGCACGAGAACGCCATCATGGGGGTCATCCAGATCGTCAACCGCAAGGGGGGCGGCAAATTCACCGCCGACGAGCAGAGCCTGCTCGAGGAGATCGCCGAGGTCCTGGGCATCGCGCTGTACAACCAGCACCGCGTCTTCTCGCGCCGCAAGACCCGCTTCGATTACCTCGTCAGCCACAACCTCATGAAGGAAGGCGATCTGGAAGCCGCCTTCACCGAGTCTCGCCGGAGCAACGAGCCCATCGAGGAGCTCCTCATGAAGCGCTTCCGGATCTCCCGGGAGGACATCGGGCGCTCCACGGAGGACTACTACCGTTGCCGTTTTATCCATTACAACCAGAAACACCCTATTCCCGACGAGCTGCTCAAGAACCTCAAACGCGAGTACCTCCGACGGGAGCTGTGGGTTCCCCTCGAGAAGAGCGCCGACGGCAAGATCCGGGTCATCGTCGACGACCCCAACAACCTCCTGAAGAAGGACATGATCGAAAACCTTTTGAAGACGAAGTCCGTCGAGTACTGCGTCTCTCTCAAGGACGACATCATCAAGTTCATCAACCACTTCTACCAGACGCAGGAGGGGGAGAAGTCCTTCAGCGAGCTTCTGGGCGGCGATGGGCAGCTGGTCGAAGACCATGACGATTTCGAGGAGAACGGCGTGTCCGAGTCGGACAGCGTCATCATGCAGCTCGTCAACCGGATCATCAACGACGGCATCGTCCAGCGGGCCTCCGACATCCACATCGAGCCCAACCTGGGAAGAAAAAACGTGGAGATCCGCTACCGTGTCGACGGCGGCTGCTCCATCTACCAGACGGTGCCCTACAGCTACCGGGCGGCCATCGTCTCGCGCATCAAGATCATGTCGAACCTCGACATCACAGAGCGAAGGCTCCCCCAGGACGGCAAGATCAAGTTCAAGCGTTCGAACAACGATGAAATCGAGCTGCGCGTGGCCACGCTGCCCACGGCGGGAAACCTCGAGGATGTCGTCCTTAGAATCTTACAAAAAGGCGAGATGATGCACCTCGAGGAGATGTCCCTGTCGCCCTACAACTACCAGAACCTCATCAAGCTCCTCGAAAAGCCCTACGGCATCATCCTGTGCGTGGGACCCACGGGCTCCGGCAAGACGACGACGCTCCATGCCGGCATCCACCGCATCAACACGCCGGAGAGAAAAATCTGGACGATCGAAGACCCCATCGAAATCACGCAGTACGGGATCCGCCAGGTCCAGGTGAACCCCAAGATCGGCCTCGACTTCGCCCGTGCCCTGAGGGCATTTTTGCGCGCCGACCCCGACGTGATCATGGTGGGCGAAATGCGCGACTTCGAGACAGCCAAGATCGGCGTCGAGGCTTCGCTCACGGGGCACCTCGTGTTCACGACCCTGCACACCAACAGCGCCCCGGAGACGATCATCCGCCTGCTCGACATGGGCATCGACCCCCTGAATTTCGCCGACTCGCTGCTGGGGATCCTGGCCCAGCGCCTCGCCCGTACGCTCTGCAAACACTGCAAGCAGGCCTATACGCCCGACAAGGATGAATACGACTACCTGGCCTTCACCTACGGCGAGGAGCAGTTCGCCAAGCTTAACATCCCCTACTCGAAGGACCTCAAGTTCTACCAGCCCGGGGGCTGCAACGACTGCAATCAGTCGGGCTACCGGGGGCGCGTGGGCATCCACGAGCTTCTCATCGCCTCGGACAATGTCAAGCGCCTCATCACGAAAAAGGCGACCGTCGAGGATCTGCGCAACGCCTCCATCAACGACGGAATGTCGACGCTGCTGCAGGACGGCATCAAGAAGGTCCTCGAGGGCATCACGGACTTCGAACAGGTCAGGCGGGTCTGCATCAAGTAAGACAGGGTATCGGGTCCAGGGTACAGGGTATAGGGTGAAGAAAAAAACAAGGGCGGGAGACATTGTCTTCCGCCCTTTCCTTTGGTCCCGATACCCGATATCCTGGATCCGAAATCCCTTCCTTCCCGATACCCGAGACCCGAGACCCGATACCCTATTTTTTATTCAGTCTTTCCTTCCATTCCGCGATGAGGTTCATGGCTTCGATGGGGGTCAGGGCGTTGATGTCCGTACCGGCGATCTCGCCCAGGACGAGGCTCTCGTCATCGGCAAAGAGGCTGAGCTGCCCGGCCATCGGGCGCTTTTCGCCCTTTTTGCGGCGTGCAAGCGTGGGCATTCCGACCTCGTCGAGCTCCCCCTTCTCGAGGTTTTCGAGCACCTCCTTCGCCCGCCCGATGACCTCGTCGGGCACGCCGGCAAGCCTCGCCACCTGGATGCCGTAGCTGCGGTTCGTCGCCCCCTTCATGATCTTGCGCAGGAAGATGATCCTCTCGCCCCACTCCTTGACGGCGATGTAGTAGTTGGCAACCCCCTCGCGCGTGAGTGACAGGTCCGTGAGCTGGTGGTAGTGCGTGGCAAAGAGGGTCCTCGACCCGAGATTCGCCGCGTCGTGGATGTGTTCGGCCACGGCCCAGGCGATGCTCAGCCCGTCGAAGGTGCTCGTCCCCCTTCCCACCTCATCGAGCAGGATGAAGCTCCGGGGGGTCGCGTTCCGGAGGATGTTGGCGACCTCCGTCATCTCCACCATGAAGGTGCTCTGGCCCTTGGCCAGGATGTCGCCGGCGCCCACGCGGGTGAACACCCGGTCCACAAGGCCCACGCGAGCCTCGGCGGCCGGGACGAAGCTCCCCATCTGGGCCAAAATGACGATATGGGCCGCCTGCCGGATGAAGGTGGACTTGCCCGCCATGTTGGGCCCTGTGATGATCAGAAGGCGGTTGGCGCTGCGGTCCAGGTGCATGTCGTTGGGAACGAAGCCTTCGGCAAGGGGCATCCGCTCCACCACGGGGTGTCGGCCGTCGCGGATCTCGATTGCGTCTCCGTCGTCGACGGCGGGGCGGCAGTAGTTGTACTTCTCGGCCACCTCGGCAAGACAGGCCGTCGCGTCGAGATCGGCCAGGGCCGAGGCGCTTTTCTGGATGCGCCGGATCTGGCCGGCGATGCGCTCGCGAATCCCGACGAAGAGCTCGTACTCCCGCTCGCGCCTTTTTTCTTCTGCGTGGAGCACCGTCTGCTCGTACTCCTTGAGCTCCTCGTTGATGTAGCGCTCGGCGTTCACGAGGGTCTGCTTGCGGATGTAGTCGGCGGGGACGGCCGCCGTCCGGGATTTCGTCACCTCGATGTAGTAGCCGAAGACGCTGTTGAAGCCCACTCGCAAGCTTGCAATGCCCGTGCGCTGCCGCTCCTTCTCCTCGAGGGCGGCGATCCACGATTTCCCGTCGTGCGACACGGACAGGATCCGGTCGAGCTCGGCGTCATAGCCCTCACGGATGATCCCCCCCTCGCGGAGCGTCAGCGGCGGATCGTCGACGACGGAGCGCTCGAGCAGATCGAGGATTTCCGGCATCTCGTCGATCCCCTCGCGCAGGGCCTCGATCCTGGGGGCCTCGAGTGCGGCCAGGAGCTGCTTGAGCCCAGGGAGCACCCGAAGAGAGCTTCGCAGGGCCGCGAGGTCCCGGCCGTTGGCCACGCCGATGGAGATGCGCCCCCCGAGGCGCTCCATATCGTAGAGCCCCGCCAGGGCCCTGCGCAGATCCTGGCGCAGGAGGTGCCCCTCGCGGATCTCGGCGACGGCGGAGAGCCTCTCGCGGATCGTTGCCACATCGAGGAGGGGGTAGGAAAGCCACCCGCGCAGCCTCCGGCCCCCCATGGCGGTCATGGTCTCGTCGAGAACGTGGAAAAGAGTTCCCTCGCGGGTTCCCCCCTGGGTCGTGGCAAAGAGCTCCAGGTTTCGCTTTGCCGTGTCGTCGAGGATGAGGAAGCTCTCCGTGCGATACCGGGTGATGTCGTTGATGTGCCCGGGGCGCTCCTTCTGGGTCTCCCGCACATAGCGAAGCACCGCCCCCGCCGCGGCGATCAGGGCCGCGTGGCGCTCGGGCTCGAGCCTCGCGATCGCCTCGGCACTGACGTGCTCGCCGAGGATGCCGAGTGCGGCTGCGTGATCGAACCAGTCACGGGGGAAGCGGTTGATCACGCAATTTGCAAGCTCCCGCGTGAGAGCCGTCTCGAGCACCGCATCCTTGAGGTTCTCCTCGAGGACGATCTCCCGGAAACCGTGACGGATCACCTCGTCGATAAAGAAATTGCGGTCGACGATTTCCGTGACCCGGAATTCCCCCGTGGAGATGTCCAGGAAGGCAAGGCCGAACCCCTCGCCGCGAACGGCAATGCCGGCCAGGAAGTTGTTCTCCTTGGCCTCCAGGTTGTCGGGATCGACGACGAGCCCCGGGGTGATCACACGCACCACCTCGCGCTTCACGATGCCCTTGGCGAAACGGGGGTCCTCCATCTGCTCGCAGATGGCCACCTTGTGGCCCTTCCCGATGAGTTTCGCGATGTAGGACGACGCGGCGTGCCAGGGAAACCCGCACAGCGGGACACTGTCCTCCCTGCCCTTGTCGCGGGAGGTGAGCGTGATGTCCAGGAGCTTGGAGGCCAGAACGGCATCCTCGAAGAACATCTCGTAGAAATCGCCCATGCGGAAAAAGAGGATGCAGTCGGGGTACCGGGCCTTGATCTCGAGATACTGCCGCATGGCGGGCGTGAGAGAACTCATTCCCAGCGCTCCCCCTTTTTCTCGAGGTCGATTGCCCCGGGACCGCTTCGGCGCGGGCTTCCGGTGTTTCCGGGGTCGCCGCGGTCGGCGATGAAGGTGCTGAGGAGCCAGCTCGTGACGCTGATAATGACGGCACCGAAGACGGCCGTCCAGAAGCCGTGGACGTCGAAGCCCGGGATGAGAGCCGAGGCGATCTTCAACAGCGCCGCGTTGATGACGATCGTGAACAGCCCCAGAGTCAAAATATTGACGGGCAGGGTCAGAATGATCAGGAGGGGCTTGAAGAAGACGTTCAGAAACCCCAGGATCGCCGCGGCGAAAAAGGCAGCCCAGAAACCGGTTACGACGATCCCGTCGACGAGATAGGACGCCGCGAGGATCGCCGCCGTGAGAATCAGCCATCGGATCAGGATACGCGCCATGATCATCCCTCCTTCAGTATTCAGACGCTTTTAACACGCTTCGGCTTTTTTTTCACCCCCCGGACGGGGTAGAAAAAAAACCAGGGAAAAGAGCGGGAAAGCACCGGGTTACAAATTTTTCACCGTTGCACAATTGCCCGTTGGATTATATGATGCGAATCGGCTGAAGGCTGAAGGCAAGGAAAGAAAGACCGTGGGAAAAACCATCACGCAGAAACTCATCGAAACCCATCTCGTCTCGGGCCGCATCGAGCCCGGCAGCGAGATCGGCATCCGCATCGACCAGACGCTCACCCAGGACGCCACGGGCACGATGGCCTATCTGCAGTTCGAGGCCATGGGGATCGACCGCGTGCGCAACGAGCTCGCGATGAGCTACATCGATCACAACACGATCCAGATCGGCTTCGAGAACGCCGACGACCACCGCTACCTGCAGTCCGTGGCGCGCCGCTACGGCATCCGGCTCTCGAGGGCCGGAAACGGCATCTGCCACCAGGTCCACCTGGAGCGAATCGGAAAGCCCGCAAAGACGCTGCTGGGCTCGGACAGCCACACCTCCACCTGCGGGGCCCTGGGGATGCTCGCCATCGGCGCGGGCGGCCTCGACGTGGCGCTCGCCATGGCCGGCGAGCCGTTCTTCCTCACCTGCCCGAAGGTGATCCGGGTCAACCTCACGGGGAAAATCCCCCCCTGGGTCTCTGCCAAGGACGTGATCCTGAAGCTCCTGGAAATCTTCACGACGAAGGGCAACGTGGGACACGTCTTCGAGTACGGCGGCGAGGGTCTTGCGAGCCTTACGGTGCCCGAGCGGGCCACCATCGCCAACATGGGGGCAGAGCTGGGACTGACCACCTCCGTCTTCCCCAGCGACGGAATGACGCGGCGCTTCCTGGCGGCTGAGGCAAGGCAGGCCGATTGGGTGGAGCTTGCGGCCGACGCCGATGCCGAATACGCAAAGACCGTCGAAATCGATCTCTCGGATCTCGTCCCCCTGGCGGCCCGGCCCCACAGCCCCGACAACATCGGCGCCGTGCGGGAGCTCTCGGGGATTCCCGTAGGCCAGGTCTGCATCGGAAGCTGCACGAACTCCTCGTACCGGGAACTTGCCACGGTGGCCCGGATCCTGCGCGGCAGGGTCGCCCACCCCCGCGTGAGCTTCATCGTCACACCCGGTTCCCGGCAAGTCCTCGAGAACCTGGCCCGTGACGGCTACCTGGCCGATCTGCTCTGCGCCGGGGTGCGGATCACGGAGAGCACCTGCGGTTTCTGCATCGGCGGCAGCCACAGCCCCGGTTCCAAGGGGGTGTCGCTTCGCACCTCGAACCGCAATTTCTACGGCCGCTCGGGCACGGAGGACGCCGAGGTCTACCTGGTGAGCCCCGAGACGGCTGCCGCGGCCGTCGTCACAGGGGTTTTCACGGACCCGCGCGATCTCGGCATGGACTACCCCGCCGTCGACATGCCGGAGCGATTCCGCGTCGATGACTGCATGATTCTCGAGCCGGCACCGCCGGAAAAAGCCGCCTCCATCGAGATCATCCGGGGACCCAACATCGGCGATCCGCCCCAGAACGAGCCCATGCCCGGGCACCTCCACGGCGAGGTGACCATCAAGGTGGGCGACAAGATCACGACGGATCACATCATGCCCGCCGGGGCCCGGATGAAGTACCGTTCCAACATCCGAAGGTATGCCGATTTCGTCTTTGAAGGCCTGGACCCCACCTTCCCCGCGAGGGCGGCGAAGATCCGCGACAACGGAAATCACAACATTGTCGTGGCGGGGCTCTCCTACGGCCAGGGCTCCTCGCGGGAGCACGCGGCGCTGTGCCCCATGTACCTGGGCGTCAAGGCCGTCATCGCAAAGAGCTTCGAGCGGATCCACACGGCGAACCTGATCAACTTCGGGATCATCCCGCTTGTCTTCGAAAGCGACTCCGAGTACAACCTCCTCGACCAGGGCGACAGCCTCGAGATCCCCGAAATCCGGAAGGCCCTCCAGTCGGGGGCCCCCCTGACAATCCGGAACCTCACCAAGGGCCGCAGCTTCACCGTCGCCTGTACGCTCTCGGAAAGGCAGCAGCGGATCCTGCTGGCAGGAGGGGCGCTCAATCTGGTGAAAGGGAAACGCCCGGAATGATGGAGTGATGAAATACTGGAATGATGGGTTCCTGAACGGAACGGGATTCCCCCAATCTTCCAATATTCCAATACTCCATTATTCCATTATTCCAGAGTTTGCGAACGGTAGAATCAACCGAAAGGACGTCACACAGCTATGACCAGAATTAAGGTAAAGACCCCCCTCGTCGAGATGGACGGCGACGAGATGACGCGCATCATGTGGGCCCTGGTGAAGGAGAAGCTCCTCCTCCCCTGGCTCGACATGACGCTGGAGTGCTACGATCTGCATGTAAAGCACCGCGACGACACGGACGACCGGGTCACCGTCGATGCTGCGAAGGCCATCATGAAATACGGCGTGGGCGTCAAGTGCGCCACGATCACCCCCAACCAGGACCGCGTCGCCGAGTATACCCTCAAGCAGATGTGGAAGAGCCCCAACGGGACCATCCGGGCCATGCTCGACGGGACCGTCTTCCGCAAGCCCATCTTCGTGAAGAACATCCGGCCCTTCGTGACGACCTGGAAGAGGCCCATCCTCATCGGCAGGCACGCCTACGGAGACGTCTACGACAACTCCGAGATGGCCATCCCCTGCGCGGGGACGGCGGTGCTCATGTTCACGCCCGCCCCAGGGGGTGCGGCGGCCTGGCAGAAGATTGCCGACTTCAAGGGGCCGGGGATCCTGCAGGGAATCCACAACACCGACGAGTCGATCCTGAATTTCGCCCGGGCCTGTTTTGCCTGCGCCCTCGACGAGAAGATCGACCTGTGGTTCAGCACGAAGGATACCGTTTCCAAGATCTACGACGCACGGTTCCGGGACATCTTCCAGCAGGAGTACGAGGCGAACTGGAAGGCGAAGTTCGAGGCGGCTCGAATCGAGTACTTTTTCACCCTCATCGACGACGCGGCGGCGCGGGTCATCCGCTCCGAGGGGGGCTTCCTCTGGGCGCTGAAAAACTACGACGGCGACGTCATGTCGGATCTCGTCGCGGCGGCAAGCGGCAGCCTTGCCATGATGACCTCCGTGCTCATTTCCCCGAAGGGCTGCTTCGAGTACGAGGCGGCCCACGGAACCGTGCAGCGCCACTACTACAAGCACCTCAAGGGCGAGGAGACCTCGACGAACTCCATGGCCCTGATCTTTGCCTGGACGGGGGGCCTGCGCAAGCGGGGCGAGCTCGACAGCACCCCCGATGTCATCCGCTTCGCCGACCGTCTCGAGCGGGCAGCCCTCGGGACGGTGGAGGCGGGCGTCATGACGGGCGACCTTCTCGCCGTGGCCCGCAAGAGCGCAAAGAACCGCAAGGTCAGCACGGAAGGGTTCATCGACGCGATCTCCGATCGACTTCGCCGCACGTTGAAAAAATAAAAGACGGCGAAGCCGGGAAGACTGGAATCATGGAGTATTGGAATATTGGGTCCAAAGAAAGGTTCGTTCCTTCCCATTATTCCATTATTCCATCATTCCATCACTCCGCGATTCATCGCCTGTGTGTTCTGCCATGACTGACAAACCGAACATAAAGGATATGACCCTCGAGGAGATCGAAGCCTTCGTGGCCGAGCTCGGGAAGGAGCGGTTCCGTGCCCGGCAGATCATGAAGTGGATCTACCAGCAGGGGGCCTCCTCCTTTGCCGAGATGACGAACCTCTCGAAGGAGTTCCGGGCCGACATGGAAAAGCGGGCCCGGATCGGCAACCTCGAGATCGTCCGGACGCAGAGCTCTGAAGACACGACAAAGAAGATCCTCTTTCGCCTCGAGGACGGCCTTCTGATCGAGAGCGTCCTCATCCCGGGTGCAAGCCACTGGACGCTTTGTCTCTCCACGCAGGCGGGCTGCAAGATGGGCTGCGCCTTCTGCTTCACGGCAAAATCGGGGTTCACGCGCAACCTGCGCCCCTCGGAGATCGTCGACCAGATCGTCCAGGCCAGGTTCCGCACCGAGGAAGGCCCCGGGATCAACAACCTCGTCCTGATGGGGATGGGCGAGCCCCTGGACAACTACGACAACGTCCTGAAGGCCATCGCCATCATCAGCTCGGACTACGGGCTTGCGCTCACGGCTCGAAGGATCACCCTGTCCACCTGCGGCCTGGCCCCCGCAATCGAGCGGCTCGGTCAGGATTCCGCGGTCAATCTGGCCGTCTCCCTCAATGCCCCCGATGACCGCCGTCGCAACGAGCTCATGCCGATCAACCGGAAATACCCCATCGAGGCCATTATCAAGGCCTGCAGGACCTACCCCATGCCGAAGCGGCGGCGCATCACCTTCGAATACATCCTCATCGCCGGGGTGAACGACTCGCCCGCCGACGCGAAGCTGCTCGTCCGGGCCTTCGGGAACCTGCGCTGCAAGTTCAACCTGATCCTCTTCAACGAGTTTCCCGGCTCCCCCTTCAAGGCGCCCACGGCCAGGGCCGTCGAGGCCTTCCAGAAGGTCCTCGTGGACCACCGCTTCACGGCCGTCGTCCGGCAGAGCCGCGGCAAGGACATCCTCGCCGCCTGCGGCCAGCTCTCGGGAAGGCACCGGGAGGAAGAAGAAAGTGACTAGTGGTTAATGGCTTGTGCCAAAAGAAGTGAAAGAGGGAGGAGGAAATCCGCAGTAGAGAACTGGGTATTGGGTACTGGGTATTACCAATTCCCAGTTACTAATTCCCAATAACCCAATTTCCCAATACCCATTTCCTGCCGCCGCTGGCGGCAACGGGAGGAGAACAATGTCTTATCAATTTCTCGAAATCGCAATCGATGACCATGTCGCGACGGTAACCCTCGCAAGAACGGACAGCATGAATGCCCTGAGCCTTTCGTTCACGGCGGAGATCGCTCAGGCCTTCCGGGAGCTGGGCGCAAACGACGAGGTGCGCGTGATCGTACTGGCGAGCAAGGCGAAGGCCTTTTGCGCCGGGCTCGACCTCAAGGAATTCGCCGCCATCGGCATGAAGGGGACGGCCAAGTCGAGCCTGGAGTTCCCCGAGAAGCTGCGCGCCCTCTTCGAGAGCTGCGACGGCATCGAGGCCTGCCCCAAGCCGGTGATTGCCGCCGTCAACGGCATGTGCATCGGCGGGGGGCTCGACATCGTCTCGGCCTGCGACATCCGCCTCTGCACTCAGGACGCAAGCTTTTCCCTGCGCGAGGCGGCCATCGGGCTCGTGGCCGACATGGGTGTGCTGCAGAGGCTCCCCCACGTGATCGGACAGGGGTTTACTCGGGAGATGGCTTTCACGGCGCGTTTCTACAAGGCAAAGGAAGCGGAGAAGATGGGCCTTGTCAACGCCGTCTACCCGGACCAGCCCGCCATGATGGAGGCGGCGAAAAACCTTGCCCGCCAGATCGCCGCCAACGCCCCGCTGGCCGTCCAGGCGACGAAGGAGGTCCTCAACGCAAGCCGCCATATCCCGGTTGAGGACGGGATGTCTCTTGCCAAGCACAAGAACATGGTCCTGATGCTCTCGCAGGATCTCAAAGAGGCCTTCGTCTCCTTCATGGAAAAGCGCAAGCCCGATTTCAAGGGGAAGTGATCGTCCATTCAACGGGCTATAGTCATCGTGCGCCTGACCAGGATTCTTCCTGCAAATAGACGGTTTTAGACCGCTCTAACGCTTGCTGCACTGCAGACGCATGGTTCGACAAGCTCACCATGACGTCAGTGTAGCTCTGTCATCCCGAGCCTGTCGAGGGATGCGAAGAGCGGCTACCTAAAACACGTCTGACTTCGCGATTCAGAATCCTGCCCACGCGCGGACTCACCAGAGCGGTGAGAAACCCTCCAAGGAGGAGAACGAAGTGGTAGAAAAAAGGAAGATTCTCGTGACGGGAAGGCTTCCCGATGAAATCATGGCGCTGCTTGACGCCGTATGCGACATGGAGGCGAACCGGGAAGACCGGCCCATGGAGAGAGAGCAGGTTCTGAAAATGATCGCCGGCAAGGAAGGGCTGCTCTCCGTGATCACGGACCGCGTCGACGCGGAGCTCATGGACAGGGCACCCCGTCTCAAAGTCATTTCCAACCTGGCCGTGGGGTATAACAACATCGACGTGGCGGCCGCCACGGCCCGGGGCATCGCCGTGACCAACACGCCGGGCGTGACGACGGAGCCCACGGCGGACCTGACGCTCGGGCTGATCCTCGCTGTCGCCCGCAGGATCGTGGAAGAGGACCGGCTGACGCGGGAGGGAAAATTCCAGTTCTGGGCGCCCATGCTTTTTCTCGGCCGATCCGTTGCGCGAAAGACCCTGGGGATCGTCGGCTTCGGCGCGATCGGGCAGGCCGTGGCAAAGAGGGCGCGGGGCTTCGACATGCGGATCCTCTATCACCGGAGACAACGGCTGGAGGAAGCCCGGGAAAGGGAGATGGGAATCGAATACGCCGATTTCGGGAGGCTTCTCCGGGAGTCCGACTTCGTGAGCCTCCACGTTCCCCTGACGGACCAGACCCGTTATCTCATCGGGGCGAAGGAGCTGCGGCAGATGAAGCCGACGGCCTTCCTCATCAATGCCTCGCGCGGCCCCGTGGTAAATGAAAAGGAACTCGTGGAGGCGCTCCGGAAGGGCGTCATCGCCGGCGCCGGCCTCGATGTCTACGAGAATGAACCGGCGCTGACGCCGGGGTTGACGGAGCTGCCGAACGTGGTCCTGACCCCGCACGTGGGAAGCGGAACGATCGAGGATCGGACGCTCATGGCCCGTATAGCCGTCGAAAACCTCCTGGCCGGGCTGAAGGGCGAGGTCCCGCGCTACATCCTCAATCCCGATATCTTCAAGAATCCGAAAAAGTGAAGCACTCCATCGGCAAAATATCTTGAAAAATTTCGCGACCGATGTTACAAGCAACACGCTATCATGTTACTTGTAACGGGTGAAAGATATGAGAAAAGAGGCAGATAGGATTAAACGGTGGCGGGAAAGGCAGAAAGCCGAGGGGAAAACCTCATTCACCGTCCTGCTCTCCCAGGAGGCCCGGGAAATCATCACCGAGGAGAAGGAAAAAACCGGAGAGAGCTACGCCGTCATTGTCGAAAAGGCGCTTCAAACCTTGAAAAAGCAGGGCTACAGGCCGCCTGTTCTGAAGCATTTTTCAAAGCGCGAGGAAGCTGTGACCAGGGCAGCCGCAAGGGAGCATCACCCACCGGTTACCCCCGTTACAAGTCACGAAAACGGGCCTCAGCCCCGCATCCTGATCGATGATCTGGCCAACTACCCGAACCTGGAGGACATCGAGCGCGAGCAGACGGGGAAGGAACAGAACGTCGTATACGACCTCAAGTCCAACGAAGGGCTCATCACCCGGTTGCTTCGCTCATCGGCAGGACCCTTCGGCCGGAAGAAAAAGTGGTTCAAATAGGGGCGGCTCAGCGCCGTCGTCTCCGCTACTCGAGGTCATCCATATAGTCGAGGAGATGGTCACGGACCAACACAAAGGCCGGCCCCCCGCCGAACTCCACCCCCACCGTGGCGGCCTCGATGATCTCCTTGCGGGAGGCGCCGAGGGCGATGGCATTGTTGATGTGATGAGCCAGGGAGGGTGCACAGCAGGTTGCGACAGCGGCCGTGACGGCCATCAACTCCTTGTATTTGACGCTCACCGCTCCCCGCTTGTAGTATGCCTTCATGAGTTCCCTGAAGCCGTGAAAAAGCTCGGGGGCTTCCTTCTCCAGTCTCACCCGGTTTGTCAATCGCTTGTCCAGTATTTCCTTTGCTTTTGCCATGGTTCACTCCTGTACAGGTCATATCGTCCCGAAATGCCCTTTCTGAAGGACGCCTCGCAAAACCGACAACTTGATATTGAAAATACCACAAATTTGAAGTATTGAAAATCCCGAGTGAAAAAAGCGAGAGATGATAAACTGCACACCACGGCATGCCTTCGCTATTGTTTCCGACTGAAGTTGATTCCGCCCTTCCGGGGCAGCCAGGAATTCTCATATGACCCATCCGAAGCTCGTCGAAGCCATGTCGAGGCCCGATTTCTACCCCCACCGTCCGGAAAAGGTCGAGCTCGTCCAGACGCACATCTCCTTTGTCTTTATCGCGGGGGATCTTGTCTACAAGGTGAAAAAGGCAGTCGATTTCGGCTTTCTCGACTTCACGACGCTCGCGAAGAGAAAGGTTTTCTGCGAAGAGGAACTCCGGCTCAACCGACGGCTGGCGCCGGAGACCTATCTCGAGGTTGCCGCGATCGGGGAAGACGAGGGGAGGGCCCTGTGTCTCGGGGGCGGACGTCCCGTCGAGTACGCCGTCGTGATGAAGAAGCTCCCTCTCGATCGGATGCTGAAAAAACTCCTCGCCGAAGGGAAAGCGGGCGTCGATGTCATGGATGCAATCGCCAGGAAGGTGGCCGATTTCCATCGCAAGGCCGAGACGGGGGGCGAGATAGACGTCATCGGCGGGATCGACACGATCCGGCACAATCACGACGAGAACTTCGAGCAGACGGCGAAATACATCGGGCTGACCATCCCCAGGGCCCGCTACGATTTCCTCCGTGATTACGTGACCCGGTTCCTGGAGCGGGAGCAGCCGCTGCTGGAAAAACGCGTGCGCGACCACCGGATCCGGGACTGCCACGGGGATCTCCACGCCGAACACATCTGCCTGGCCGACGGGATCATCATCTTCGACTGCATCGAGTTCAACCAGCGCTTCCGTTACGGCGACGTGGCGGCCGAGGCGGCCTTCCTCGCCATGGACCTGGATTACAACGGCTACCCCGACCACGCCCGGGCCTTCGTCGATGCCTACGTGCGCCACTCCGGGGACGAAGAAGTCCTGCGTCTTCTCGATTTCTACAGCTGCTACTATGCCTATGTGCGCGGGAAGGTGATCAGCTTCCGTGTTGACGATCCGCACATCGGAGGCGCGGACCGGGAGGCCGCCGCCCGGATGGCGGCACGCTATTTCGATCTCGCCCTGTCCTACGCGGCGCGGCCCGCCAACAGGACGCTTATCCTCGTGGCGGGCCTCATGGGAACGGGCAAGAGCGTGCTGGCCCGGGCCCTTGCCCCCCTGGTCGGCGCGGAGATCATCCAGACGGATGCCGTCCGCAAGGAGATGCTCCGGATTCCCGCCTCCGAGCACCGATATGAGGGATTCGGCCAGGGGATCTACTCGGCCGACATCTCCCGGAAAACCTACGCGAAGGCCCTCGAGATGGCGCTCGGGAAACTGGCGACAGCCGGCGCCGTCATCATCGACGCCTCGTACAAAGACAGGGAGGAGCGATTGCGGGCCTTCGAGGCCGGGCGGCGGGCCGGCGCCGACGTCGTTGTCCTCGAGTGCACCTGCCCGGAGGACATCATCGAACAACGGCTGCACTCGAGGCAGTCCGGGGGCGGGGACGTCTCGGACGGGCGGTGGGAGATTTTCCAGGCACAGAAAGGGGATTTCGAGAGGATCGAAGAGATTCCCGAAGGGCATCATCTTGCCGTGGACACGTCGCTTGCACCGGAAGAAAACGCCTTCAGGGTCTTGAAAAAGATATCGGGGCCGGGTTGAGCTACTTCTTGCCTTCCTGCGCTTTTGGGGCTTCCTTTGTCTCTTTGGCTTTCCGGGCCTCAGAGACCTTTTGTACCTCTTTCGCCTTTCGGGCCTCTTCTTCCTTCATCCGCTGCTTCGTTTCCTCGATGAAGCGGTTTGTCTTGTAATCGAGCCCCAGGTTGGCGTAATCCCGCTGGATCCCCTCGAAACGCTTCAGCGCCGCATCGTACTTCTTGGTACGGTAATAGAACTCGCCGACATAGAACTCGTGCTCGGCCTGGCGCTGCTTCACCTCGCGAAGATTCTTCTCCGCCACGATGGCGAACTTGCTCTGGGGAAAGCGGGCCATGAGCCGCTCGAATTCCTTGCGGGCCTTGACGGTCTCGGTCTGGTCCCGGTCGATCGTCTGCATCTGCTGGTAATGGCACATCCCGAGCTGGAACATGGCATAGGGGACATTCGGGTTCGTGGGGTGAAGATCGACAAAGCTGTTGTAGGCCACCTCGGCGTCGATGTACTGCTCGTTCTCGAAATAGGAATCGGCTATGCCCAGCTCCGCCATGAGGGCAACGGGATTCAGGGGGTATTCATCCCGCACGCGGCTGAAGGTCTCGATGGCCTTCTTGTAGTCGCCCTTCTTGTAATACTCGAAACCCCTCTGGTAGATCCCCTCCGGCGTCGGGCGCACCCTGGGCTCCTTGCCCCAGAGGTTGTCCCACCAGGCACAGCCGGTGAGCGAGGCAAAAAGGAAGACCAGGATGACTGCCGTAAACAGGCGTCTGTTCGTCATGCTTTTTCCGGTGTTCTCTGTTTTCAATCGTTCCGACGATAGCCACGGGCAAAATAAAAATGGAGGCCCGCCAGTGAAACAGGGGCCTCCATGTACCGTTTTTTACAGGGCCTTGTCCATCAATTCTTTAAGCCGCTCCTTCGGAACAAGACCGATGAGCTTGTCCAGGACCTTGCCGTTCTTGAAGAGGATCATGGTGGGGATGCTCATCACCCCGTGATTTCCCGCCAGCTTTCGATTTTCATCGACGTTCACCTTGGCCACGGTGAGCCTTCCTTTGTATTCGACGGCAAGTTCTTCGAGTACCGGGGCAATGGCCCGGCAGGGTCCGCACCAGGGCGCCCAGAAATCGACGAGGGCAGGCCTGTCGGACTGAAGGACCTCGGCGTCAAACGTCCCTTCGTTGACATGGATGATGGATTCTGAGCTCATGGGCTTACCCCCTTATCTTACTGTGTAAAAATATGCCACCAATAACCGGCGAAGTCAAGCTTCCTGCAGGGCAAGGCCGGGCTTGCAGGCATCCTGGCAAGAACAAACGGAAAGGGGCGCGCCCACCCGGACACGAAGGTTTTGACAGGCCCCGCCGATTTTGATAGGAAAGCACAGGCATCAGGAACGAGGAGGGACTCATGGCGCCCATCGGCATCATCTCGGGGACGGTTCTGCACGGGACAAGCGTCTTCAAGGGCCTGAGAAAAGAACACGTGGTCAACGAGTTCGGGCGGGTGACCGCCTGGGTCTCCCGGGATATTGCCCACATCTCCCGGCACGACCGGGACCCGGGCGACTATGTCCTGCCCCACCTCATCAACCACCAGGCCAATCTCACGGCCCTGAAGGCCCTGGGAATCCGGGATGTTGTCGCCGTCAACTCGACGGGGTCCCTGAAAAAGGACCTGCACCCCGGTTCCATCGTCGTGCCCGACGACTTCATCCTGCTTGCCGACACGCCCACGGTCTTCACGAACCAGCCTGTCCACATCACGCCCGAGCTGTCCGGCGACGTGCGCCGCCGGCTCATCGAGGCGGCCGGGGCCTGCGGCATTCCCGTCGTCGGGCGGGGCATCTACTGGCAGACGGAGGGACCGCGGCTGGAGACCAGGGCGGAAATCCGCATGATGGCCCCTTTCGCCGACATCGTGGGGATGACCATGGCCGCCGAGGCGATCATCGCGAAGGAACTGGGGCTCTCCTACGCGGCGCTGTGCTCGGTCGACAACTACTGCAACGGCGTTGTGGAGACACCCCTCACCATGGAAATGATCATCGAGGGCGCGAAAAAGAACCGGGAGACCATGATGACAATCGTCAGCACGTTCATCGAAAGGAGCAAGGCATGAAGTTCTCAAAGAAGGGCGACACAGGGGAAACCAGTCTTCTGGGCGGGCAGCGGGTACCCAAGTTCGATCCGCGGCCGGAAGCCTACGGGACACTTGACGAGGCCAGTTCCGTCCTCGGGGTGGCCCGGGGGATGACGGGCAACGGCAGGATCAAGGACATCATCCTGCAGGTCCAGAAAGACCTCCTCGTCATGGGGGCCGAGATGTCGACCCTTCCCGAAGACATGGGCAAGCTCGGCCAGAGGATCGGGGCCGCCGATGTGGACCGCGTCGAAGACCTCATCGACAAGCTCCAGGAGGAGGTCCCCTTCCCGCGCGAGTTCATCTACCCGGGAAAGAATGCCGTCTCCGCTCAGATCGACGTGGGCCGCACGGTCATCCGCAGGGCTGAGCGCCGGGCGGCGGATCTCAAGCAGAAGGGGCTTTTGAACAGCGCCGAGATCCACCAGTATCTGAACCGGCTCGCCGACATGCTGTTCACATTGGCCCGCTATGCCGAAGAAAAAGGATAAAGGGCGAACAAGACCAACACATGAAGATCATAAAGACCGGGGCCATTGCGCTGGCGGTGGTCCTGGCTGCCTTTTTCGTCTACCGACAATTCCTCCATCAACCGCCGATCAAGAATCCCCGGCCGGCGGGTGAGAACATCATCTGCTTCGGCGACAGCCTCACCTACGGGACCGGCGCATCACAGGAAATGGATTACCCCACACAGCTCTCCCGCCTCATCGGGAAGCCGGTCATCAACGCCGGCGTCCCCGGCGACACGACGGCCGCGGCCCTGGCAAGGCTCGAGAGGGACGTCCTCAGCCGCTCCCCGCGCATCGTCCTGATCACCCTCGGCGGAAACGACCTGAAAAACCGCCAGGACCGCGACCGGGCCTTCCGAAACCTCAAGACCATCATCACCTCCATCCAGGACCGGGGCGCGCTGGTCATCGTGGGGGGGCTCGACGTCCCGCTCTGGGGGAGAGGTTTCCAGGAAAGCTACAGGAAGGTTTGCGAGGAGACGGGAGCCGTGCTGGTGCCGGACATCCTGAGAGACCTGCTCGGACACCCTGAAAAGATGAGCGACGCCATCCACCCCAACGACACGGGCTACGGAGTCATGGCAGGGTATTTCCACGAGGCGATGAAACCGTACCTCTGAAGAAGAAAATCCCCCTCTGTCCCCCTTTGAAAAAGGGGGATGAAAGGGGGATTTGGTAGGAACTGACGGAATAGACCAGACGGACTAGAACGCCCCGAGCTGGCAGGCACTGATCCTGATCTTCAGCTTTTCGCAGGCCCCAGAAACACGGATCTTGGCGAGTTTGAATTCGCCCGCAATCCGGAAGATCTCGGCACAGGGCAGCCGACCGTCGCTCATCGCAGCCCGGATGGCGGCTTCCAGATCTTCGGCGACCGACTCGGCCGGCTGGATGATTCGGCTGACGGGTGAATATCCGAACAATCCCAACTGGCATTTGCTGAGGGGAATTTCCAGGATGTCGAGCGACTGGCCGATTTCAGCCGGGGTCAGGTTGAGTTCACCGGCCGCCTGAAACGCCAGCGGGCAGGTCATCGCCCCGTCGACCCTTTTCTTTTTCAATAACTCCGCGACTTCTTTCTTGACGCTCGCCCCGGGGTGCTTCGCGCTGAAGTGTCCTTTGTCTTTTCGTGCCATATCCTCTAGTTCCGTTTCTTTCGTTTATTTCGTTCTTTCGTTTGTTTCATTACGCTGCTGCGCGGCTATGACAGTTGATTGGGTAAAGTGTATTCTCTGCCTTTAGCCTAGTATTTAACATAGTGAAACGGCTCGACCGATGAGAGGGCATCATCGTCGAGGGTCTTGAAGCCCGCCTTCTCGATCAGTTTCTGGGCCTTTGCCGTGTCGTCCACCTCGACGACGAAGATCGCCGTCTTCCAGCTGTCGAGCACGAACCCGTAAGCGTTGTTAACGTTGATGCTCTCTTTGAAGAGCATCTGCGTGAGCCGGTCGAGCCCGCCCGGCTTGTCTTCGATGATGACGGCGATGACCTCCTTGGTCGTCACCATCATCCCATCCTTCTTGATCGCCTTGATGGCCTTCTGGGGGTCATCGACGATGAGGTTGATGACGCCGAAGGTGGCCGTCGTGGCGATCGTCGTCGCGCGAATGTTCACCTTCTCCTTGCCCAGGATCCGGGTGAGCCTGGCAAGCTGCCCGGGCTTGTTCTCTGCAAAAACGGAGATCTGATGCACGATCATGTCTATCTCCTCCGGTCTTTCCTTCACCGGTCACTGGTCACCGGTCACTGCCGTTAATCCTTCCGGTTGTCAATCACCCTTACAGCCTTTCCTTCCGTTTTGGGCAGGCTCCCCGGCTCGACGAGTTCGACCTTCGGGGTGATGAGGATGTCTCCCTTGAGCTCTTCCGTGATCCGGCGCTGAAGGCGCTCCAGCTTCAGCAAATCGCCGTCGAAAAATGCACTTGCGACCTCGACCTTCACGATCATCTCGTCGTTGAACCCCTTGCGCTCCAGGATGATCTGGAAGTTCGTCCCCACGCCGGGGACGTCCATGAGCTTCTTCTCGATCTGAATCGGGAAGATGTTGACCCCCTTGAGGATCATCATGTCGTCGGTGCGGCCCTTGAACCGCTCGATGCGCCGGTGGGTCCTGCCGCACTCGCAGGGGCCGGGGATGACCCGCGTGAGGTCCTTCGTGCGGTAGCGGATGATCGGCATCCCCTCGCGCACAAGCGTCGTCATGACGAGCTCGCCCTCTTCCCCGTCCGGGACGGGCTTCAGGGTCTTCGGGTCGATGATCTCGACGAGGAAGTTGTCCTCCCAGATGTGCAGGCCGTTCTGGCAGGGGCACTCGAAGGCC
>Ga0351877_1078_pt1 | contig 29035 bp, 21 predicted proteins | sample BONcelFGM3001D13_FD_206775 | JGI IMG/M metagenome (GOLD analysis project Ga0351877, IMG submission 206775) | Enriched cells from coal bed in the Powder River Basin, Montana, United States - BONCAT cells FGM rep3 HSBNCT.FGM.300.1.D13 ...
TCTTGAAAAAACCTGAAGAATTCGTAAATTTGCTTTGTTCATTTTTACAGAATCAAAAAGTAACAACAAACTATTAAGAGGATACAAATGTCTTTCGATTGGAAAGAAGCAAAAAAATATTCCGATATTATTTATGAAAAAATGGATGGAATTGCTAAGATAACCATTAATCGCCCTGAAGTTAGAAATGCATTTAGACCTGAAACGGTTATCCAAATGTACGATGCCTTCAGTGATGCTCGGGAAGATCAAACAATCGGTGTTATTTTACTCACCGGTAAAGGTCCTTCAGAAGATGGCAAATATGCATTTTGCTCGGGGGGGGATCAAAGAATTAGAGGTGATCAAGGCTATATTGGCGGGGATGGTGTCCCCCGACTTAATGTACTTGATCTTCAAAAACTTATTAGAAGTATACCCAAACCGGTAATTGCTTTAGTGGCTGGTTATGCAATTGGTGGCGGGCATGTTCTACATGTTGTTTGCGACTTAACTATTTCAGCGGATAACGCAATCTATGGTCAAACGGGTCCCAAAGTTGGGAGTTTTGATGGAGGTTTTGGGGCAAGTTATCTTGCCCGGCTTGTTGGACAAAAAAGAGCAAGAGAAATATGGTTCTTGTGCAGACAATATAATGCTCAAGAAGCTTATGAAATGGGTTTAGTAAATAAAGTTGTTCCTCTTGAATTGCTCGAAGAAGAAGGTGTAATTTGGGCAAAAGAAATTCTTGAAAAATCCCCGCTTTCAATACGTCTTTTGAAATCAGCTTTTAATGCTGAGTTGGATGGACAGCAAGGAATTCAAGAACTTGCAGGTAATGCTACGCTTCTCTATTACATGACAGAGGAGGCGCAAGAGGGTAAAAAAGCTTATCTTGAAAAAAGAAATCCTGACTTCAATAAATTTCCTAAACTCCCATAAAACTTATGAATAACAGTTATTCGAAATTGACAATTTGGATTATTGCAAGTCGCCCAAAAACTTTATTGGCGGCGTTTGTTCCTGTAGTTGTAGGATCTTCATTAGCATTTATGCAAGAAAGTTTTCAACCGATGGCAGCTTTTATAGCTTTAATGTGTGCATTGTTAATTCAAATTGCAACTAACTTCACAAATGACCTTTACGATTTTTTAAAAGGAGCTGATAATAAAAAACGAGTAGGCCCGCTTCGCGTTCTGAATGCGGGATTAGTGTCTCCTGAAGAAATGAAACTTGCAATATTTCTAACTTTTGCTTTTGCTTTTGTTCTTGGATTGTACCTGGTCTATATAACAGGAACTTTAATATTGATTGTTGGGATTGCTTCCATCATCGCAGGATTGGCTTACACTGCAGGACCGTATCCACTTGCTTATAATGGATTAGGAGATATTTTTGTTTTTTTATTTTTTGGTATTGTTGGAACAGTTGGAACATATTATGTACAAGCTCAAGAAATAAGTGGTTTATCTTTTTTAGCTTCAATTCCAGTAGGAGCATTGATTACGAATATTTTGGTAGTCAATAATTATCGTGACATTGAACAGGATAGATTCGTTGGGAAAAATACGCTTGCTGTTAAATTAGGTAAAACTTTTTCGCGATATGAATATTTAATTTTGATGGTTTCATCATTCTTTGTTCCTTTTATTTTCTACATCTTTTATGATGTAAGTATTTGGATATTTCTCCCCTATTTAACCTTACCAATTGCATATAAACTCGTGATAATGTTGTTTGAACTACAGGGTGAACAATTGAATTCAACACTTGAACTTACAGCTAAATTCTCTGCTTTGTATGGTGCTCTATTTGCAATAGGATTGGTATTGTGAGGTCTGTTCCATAATGGATTCTGATTGTAAATTTATAGAGACTCACTGGCTGACACTCGCTGAGAAAAAATATACTGACTCACCTGCATTTATTATAGAGAAAGAAAACAATTCTGTAGAAATAAGTTACAAAGAATTTTCTTCAATGGTGAAGGAAGCATTATTCGTATTGCAAGAGAAAGGGATAAGAGCGAAAGAATACATCCCGATTATTGCCCTTAACGATATTAATACTATAAAAACTGTTTTCGCACTATGGTTTAATGGCTCAATCCCTGTGATGATTAATAGCAATTTGAAAGAAGAAGAAGAACAAAGCATTCTATCGCAATTCAAGTTTGAGTCAATTCTAACTCATTCCCATCTGCATGAACTTAATATTATCGATAAATCACAAAAAATATTTATCGATAAATTGGATTCAAATTACAACGTAACTTCCTTATTTAGCTGCAGTGATTTTAATCTTGAGAATGATGCAATAGTAATATTTACTTCAGGTTCTTCATCAAAACCTAAAGGAGTTGTTCATAAGTTTAAATCACTTTTAAATAGCTATCTATTAGGTAAAAACTATTTTCACTATTCACAAACGGATAAATGGCTACTAACTTTACCAATCTTTCACATAGGCGGGTTTCAAATTTTAATACGTTCTTTATTATCAGGTTCGAGTGTTATTGTTCCAGAATCAAACAATACCGATGTTCTAAGATGCGCCATTGAATTGCACAATCCCAATTTCATCTCCATGGTTCCTACACAATTTAAAAGATTATTAGAAGCAGGGACAAATGCACCACAGAGAAATAAAATATTGTTAGGTGGTGGGAAAATAGAAACTTCTCTTATTGATGAGGGAATCAGTAAAGGGTGGAATCCATATAAAGTTTATGGTTCTTCTGAAACTGCTGCATTTATAAGTGTATTAAGTCCCACCAATTTCAAAAAGCATAATTATTCTGCCGGGGAATTATTGAGCGAAGTAAAAATAGAAATACTTTATGACGCGGAAGATGAATCGAGTGGTGAAATAGTAATTAAATCTCCAACGTTATTCGATCGCTATCTTAATGATGTAAATGAGACTTCGGAAAAGTTGATAAATGGTAAATACTTTAGTGGTGATTATGGCTTTATGTCCGATAACTTACTATTTATTGTTAACAGAAGAACAGATTTAATAATTTCAGGGGGTGAAAATATTAATCCACATGAAATTGAAGAAGTTCTTCTTGTTCATTCTGATGTAAAAGAAGTATCTGTTATTGGTATACCAGACGAAGAATGGGGTGAAATAGTTGCTGCAGTTATAGTTCCCAAAAATTTAGAACACATAAATGAAACCGAAATTAAAAATTTTCTCAAATCAAAATTGACTGGTTATAAAATTCCTAAACGGATTTTCTTTTTTGAAACACTTCCCAAAACTGAACTTGGAAAGATTAAACGTGCAGAACTACTATCTATTTTAGAAGCTCTGAAATAAAGATTATTCTACTCTCAGGTTTCTAAGATTCTCATGCAACTTCATGTTCATTGCTTTTTTCTTCCATAGTTTTTTATCAACAAAAACATGAACGGTTTTTACTTCCGCACAAAGTTCATCTGTTTGATTGTAACATTCATAACTCAATTCGAAGGAAGAAGATTTTAACTTAGATACAATTATTTTAATTTTTACCTCATCACCATATTTAAAAGGAATTCGATAACCGGCTTCACTTTTAATAATCGGGACTACATACTCTTCATTATTCCAGTAATCTTCTTTCAAGTTAAAAGATGAAATCATTGTTTCGTATGCCGAGTGAGTAAAAAAATAAATTCTTCCATAAAATAAAATTCCGGCAGGGTCACAATCGTGGAATGAAATAGTTGATTTAAAATTAAAACTCATTATATCACCCTACTTTCTTTTTAAATGAATAATTCTTGGGAAGTCAATTTATAACCAATTAAGTAAAACACTTTAAAACGTACTTTAGATAGTAGAACTATTGAATATAATTCCAACTCCCCTTCTTCGAAAAAAAGATTTGCGAATTGTTTGACATACTTCTCATTACTTTCCTTCCAGAATTGTAGAGTAGTTTGAAATGGAAAAAGAGTTAGCTATTTCCCTCCCAATTTAGTTACCTCAATCGGTTGTTCACTATAATTCCGTTTCAGTTCAATGAAACATGAGAACTGAGCAACAGTCATGGTTAATTAAACTGTTTTTTCTTGGTTTAAAAGATGTGATTTTTTTTATTGAAAGGAAAATTTATTAGGAACTATTAAATTGTTCGGATTTGTATTCTTCGAAAATGGAATTCTTCCCAATATTTACCTTGCCTTTACAAACTTCATTAAGTATAATCGTTAGTGAAATTTAAGGAATTTTTATGCAGTCAGTAAGAATAGTTATTATTTTATTAATTGGAATAACTTCTCAAATTTTTTCTCAAAATACATTTGAGTTTTTGCGTGTTGATATGAGTCCAAGAGCAGCAGCACTTGGAGGGAGTTTTGCTGCAAGCGGAGATGACGCCGATGTAATTTTTTATAATCCTGCAGGATTAAAGTTATTGGAGGAAATACCTGTTTCCGTTTCGTATCTGAATCATTTGCTCGATATTAATTTTGCTTCGATTTCAATTTCGAAAAAATTTAATGACTTCTCTACTTTTGGTGCAGCTATCAAATATGCTAATTACGGTACATTCACAAAAGCAGATGACTTCGGAAACCGCTCCGGAGAATATAGTGCCAATGATATAGCCTTAATCATTGGTTACGCAGGTGAGATAGATGAGAATTTTTATTACGGCGCAAATGCAAAATTTATTTACTCGGGAATAGAAAGTTACTCTTCAACCGCAGCTGCAGTTGATTTAGGTGTTTATTACGTAATACCATCAGAACAATTAAACTTTTCATTCGCTATCCAAAATTTAGGTTCACAACTTTCTTCTTATATCTCTACAAAAGAAAATCTTCCTCTTGATGTAAATATTGGAGTTGCTAAAAAGTTAAGCCATCTGCCTCTTAGATTGTTTATCGATTTTAATAGAATTCAAGAAAACAGCGATGGTATTGTAAATAGATTTAAAAACTTCTCTATCGGAGGTGAATTTACCTTAAGCAAAGTATTTAGACTTCGTGCAGGCTACGATAATCAAAAAAGAAAAGAATTAAAAGTAGGCACTTTTGCCGGACTCGCAGGATTTAACATAGGTTTAGGTGTTGTTATTAAGGAGTATATTTTCAACTATGCCTACTCGTCAATGGGACAAATTGGAACATTACATCGTATTGGTATAAATACCAATTTATAGTTTATTCAGTATATGGTCTTTCGAGATAGAGTTTTGCATGAAAATGTGATTGACTAAATTCTTTCATTTTCAATACATCTTTATATTTACTGATGGCTTCTTCCCTTCTACCTTGCAAATCATCGATATAACCAAGATATAGAACAGAATTTACTAAAAATCCGGAAGGTGATTTTCCGTCTATTTCTCGAGAGAGTTTTTCAGATTGCTCAAGGTAAATTTTTGCTGAGTCAATCGATCTAATATTTCTAAAATAAATACCTTTATAATAAGCGGCTTCCCGCTCAGTTTTGTTATTATAGCCTGGAAGCCCGTTCTTACATCTCTCAAAAACATCTGAAAATATTGTAAAATATTCAAGGTCGGTTCCCTTTCTAACTGCTAATCTGCCAAGCCATCTTTGAAAGTTTGGATTATCAGGAAACTCTTGACTCAAACTTAAAGCGTATTCATAAGCATTATAGGGATCATTTTCAAACTGATTGTATAACGTCATAAGAAAATATCTAGCTTCATACTTCGCATATTTACCATGGTTAGCTGTATTATTCAATTGTTGAATACCTTTTGCTTTATCTCCTGATGGGAAGAAAAACATCAGCGGTTTTATCAATGGATATCGGTCTGGAATTACATCAGCGTAGTAATTATAGATTCCAAACCCGAGTTCAACATCTTTATTATCCGGATCAAGTTTTGAGGCATATTCTACAATAGGAAGAGCCTCACGGCCATCATCTGCAGCTTTCAGCCAACTTTCTCTGACTGCGCGTAATCTACCCCGAAAACCGATAGCACCTCCTTTAAAAAAAAGTGCATCAACATTTTTTGGTTCCTTTTTCAGAATACCATCACATTGAAATATCACATCTTCAAGCTTTTGGAAAAGAATATCATCATATTTTTCTTCGTCAAGGTCAAGAAGGATTTTCCACCAATCAATCATTGCCAAGAAAAAACGACCGGCTGGATGTTCAGGATAACTCGCAATAACTTTTCTGAAGGTAACTTCTGCATCTTCAAATTTTATATTGTATATCTCTCTAATTCCCTTATTAACAAGTGAATCGAAAGATTCAGCATCAGCAAATAATTTTCCGTTTAACATCAAAAAAATAACTGAAGCTAGTATTAAATATTTTTTCAACATAATCATTTTCTCATTTGACAATTAATAAATTTCAATGTGAATTAAGCTATTCTATAATTTTTCTAATTAAATAATTCTTCAGTTCATCAATTTTGATGCGTTCTTGAAGCATCGAATCGCGTTCACGAACTGTAACAGAATTATCCTCGGTAGTTTGTGTATCCACAGTTATACAATAAGGTGTTCCCGCTTCATCCTGACGTCTATAACGTCTTCCGATTGCACCTTTATCATCATAAAATACCTTGAAATTTTTTCTCAGTTCTGCCTCAATTTTTTTGGCAACTTCAGGCATTCCATCTTTGTTAACTAAAGGTAAAATAGCAGCTTTTATTGGAGCAATTTTTGGATTGAAACGTAACACGGCTCGCACTTCACCATTAACTTCTTCTTCATAATAGGCGTCAATAAAAAATGCCATAAATGATCGGCTTGCACCTGCTGAAGTTTCAATTATGAATGGAATGAATTTTTCCTTTGCTTCTTCATCGAAATACTTAAGTGATTTACCGGAGAATTGTTCATGACGACTAAGGTCAAAATCTGTTCTGTTATGAATCCCTTCAATTTCTCCCCAACCAAATGGAAATTCATATTCTATATCAGTGGCAGCATCTGCATAATGAGCAAGTTTTTCGTGGTCGTGATAACGTAGTTTATTATGCGTCATACCAAGAGATTTATACCATTCAAGCCTTTCAGTCTTCCAATAGTCAAACCATTTCTGTGCATCTTTAGGACGAACAAAAAATTGCATTTCCATCTGTTCAAACTCACGGGTTCTGAAAAGAAAATTTTTTGTGTTAATTTCATTTCTAAATGCTTTACCAATTTGTGCAATTCCAAATGGCAGTTTTTGTCTTGAGCTGCCTTGTACATTCAAAAAGTTCACGAAGATACCCTGTGCGGTTTCAGGTCTCAAATAGACTACGGAACTTGAATCTTCAAGTGGTCCAATAAATGTTTTGAACATCAAATTAAATTGACGGGCTTCGGTAAATGTTCCTTTGTTTCCGCATTGCGGACAATTAATCTCAGCTAATAAAATCTTATTATGTAAATCGTTATCTAAGATTAAATTAAACAATCCATCTATTTCTTCTTCTTCATCCTTTAAGGAGTTTACTTTTTCTTTAAACTCCTCCGAATCAATTTTGGAGACGAATTCTTGAAGAATTTTTTTCTTTTTTTTAGAAGCAATTGATTCAACAAGTATATCCAGTCTAAACCTTGATTTACATTGCTTGCAATCGATCATTGGATCGCTGAAATTTTCCACATGCCCCGAGGCTTCCCATACTTTCGGATGCATTAAAATTGAAGCATCAAGACCTTCGATATCTTCCCGAAAAGTCATGAATTTCCACCAATCTTCTTTTATATTTCTTAATAATTCAACTCCCAATGGGCCATAATCCCAGCATCCATTAAGTCCACCATAAATTTCACTTGATTGAAAAACAAATCCCCTTCTTTTAGCCAAAGAAACGATTTTTTCTACAACATCCGATTTTTTCTTCTCTTGCATTTTAGTCCGTAAAGATTTAATAAATAAATTGAAATATAGCAAAAATGGATTAATCTTTTTGTATGAGTTAGCAATCTAATAAGGGATGAGTGTAAAAGTTTTTACTAATTTCATTCTTTACGATGAGATTAGTAATTTGTATCGTTTTAATATTAATTAATACTGTTTAGCGGAGTTAATCTGAGCTTGTATAGATTCTTTTCTTTTGTTTTGATTTTAAATCTTTGTCTGAGCCTTAATTTATTCTCTCAGGATTCGACGGGTAGTTTAGCATTTAAAAATAAACGTTCAGTTGATAGAATTCGATTTTACCCTTCATATAGTTTTTCTTATCAACTTTGGCAAAGGTTCATGCTTACAAAAGATGCCAATGCAGGAGACCCAGTTGCACAACATGAACTTGGAATTCGATACCTGCTTGGAGACGGCTTCGAGTGTGATTCAATTCAAGCTGTAAAGTGGATTGGCAAATCAGCTGAAAAGAAATTCACACCGGCATTATATAACTATGCGATTGTACTTTTAAACGGAATTGGTGGAAATTGGGATCCCTTCAAAGCATTTTCACTTATGCAAGAAGCGGCTGTTAACGGAATGAAAGAAGCTCAGTATGCATACGGTCTTTTTTTTACCGATAATCTTACTGTAGCTAAAAATTTGAATGTAGCATACTATTGGTTAAAAAAATCATCGGAAAATGGATTCACCCCTGCCTCTGATGTAATTAATGAATTAATTCGATCGGGTTTTATTATTCCTGATAAATCTGAAGAACCAATCGCTAATTATTTTGAAAAATCTGATACAAGCATAACAAATTATCAGCCTATTATTATGCCATCAAGTTCTCTGGTATACCTTGATTTATCCATATCACAAGATTCTGTTCGAAAGGTTGGGAACGATGATGTATTAATTCAATTCTTAAAACAAAGTAAATTGAATCTTGACACTTCAAACTCTAATACAAAATTTGATCAGTTTGATTTTGAGAAATATATCGACTCGATTAAGTTGAGTGGAGAGTATGGAAGTCCCGAATGCTTGACTCTAATTGGATTGCTTTACCAGACAGGGACTTATTACCAAAAAGATTTGATAAAAGCTGCAAAACATTACATGATGGCAATAAGGTTGGAAAGCCCCTTTGCTTATGTTTTGCTATTACAATTAGTCCGATTAAACAATTTTAATAAGATATTGAAAGATGAGGTAAATCAAAATAATTTTGATGCAAATTATGTTTGGGCAGGCATTCATGCGTTAGACTTCCAATCTAACATAACTGATAAAGATGCTTTAAACCTATTAATATCAGCATCAAAAAACTCTCATGTTCCCTCAATGATAGAACTGGGATTTTCCTATATTAATGGCAAACTTGACCGAGAAGCAGGAATAAGATTATGGAAAAGAGCTTCTGATTTGAATAGTAATGAAGCTAAAATAAGACTTCTCTTTTTGGATGCCCTACAATTAACTAATTTCGATAGTATTGTGGAATCAATTGAATATCTTATTAATGTAGAAGACAAAGGTTCACTTTTAGCGCAAATTGTTTTAGGATATTATTATGAGATGGGATTTGGGTTTTTACAGAATGATGGGCGAGCCGCACAATATTATCGCAAAGCGGCATCAAGAGGTTCAAAAATTGCTTTAAATGCTTTAACGAGACTATACGATAAAAAAAGATCAGTAGAAAAAGTTCTTTTTAAGAATTAACATTTCAGAATAATTGCTTGAACTAAATTAAATAATTAACTTTGCAAAAATTTCTGTTTAATAATTATTAGAATCAATGGGGATAAATGATCGTTCTAAAATTCGGCGGTACATCGGTAGGCAATGCTGATATCATTAAGCGTGTAGTAGAAATAATAAAAAATAAGTTAGATCATAAACAAAGTATTGCGGTTGTGGTTTCTGCTTTTCACGGTGTTACAGACACATTAATCAAAGCCAGCGAAATGGCTGCAGCACAAGAAGCAGATTATAAAAAAGTTTTCAGTACGATTGTTGAGAAACACATTTCGACAACTAAAAGTTTGATTGATAAAAAAAGAAGAATAGAATCATTAAAGTTTATCAATGATGAATTACTTAAACTTAAAGAAATCCTTTATGGAGTATTCCTCACCAAAGAATTAACAAAAAAAACATTGGATTTTATCCTAAGTTTTGGAGAACGTTTTTCGGCTTATCTTCTTACTGAAACATTAAAATCTAATAAAATTAATGCTGAATTTCTTGATAGTAGAAAATTAGTTATCACAAATTCTAACTTCGGAAATGCTAAAGTTAACTTTAAACTTACTTACAAAAATATTAACAGTTATTTTGCAGAGCATCCCGCTTTACAAATTATCACCGGATTCATTGGTTCAACAATAAATGCTGAAACTACCACATTAGGAAGAGGTGGTTCTGATTTTACAGCTTCCATTATTGCCTCCGTACTAAATGCAAAAGAACTTGAAATTTGGACAGATGTTGATGGTGTTTTTACCGCAGATCCAAGGAAAGTGGTTGATGCCTTTGCTCTCGATCATCTGACTTATGCAGAAGCTATGGAACTTTCCCATTTCGGAGCAAAAGTAATCTATCCGCCAACCATGCTCCCGGTCATGAAGAAGAATATTCCTATCCGGATTAAGAATACATTCAATCCTAATTTCGAAGGTTCATTAATCGATCGGAGGAGACCCAAAAATCAACGAATAATTAGTGGAATTAGCTCAATTGATAACATTGCACTTCTCCGAATTGAGGGAAGTGGAATGGTAGGTGTACCTGGAATCGCAAAGAAGATTTTCGGTGCTCTTTCAAGAAATGAAATTAACATTATTTTAATAACACAATCTTCTTCTGAACATTCACTTTGTCTGGCAATTCAAACGAGTGAATCAGAAAAAGCAATTTTATCTCTTGATGATGAATTAAAATATGAAATAAAAGATGGCTTAATTGACACTTTAATTATTGAAAAAGACTTCTCAATTATTGCGATTGTTGGGGAGAAAATGAGGCATAAACCCGGTGTAGCTGGTAGGGTATTCGGAACTTTAGGTAAACATAAAATAAATATTGCAGCAATTGCTCAGGGAGCATCTGAATTAAACATTTCAGTTGTCATCTCAACTGAAGATACTAAAAAGGCATTAAACGTGCTCCATAGCTCTTTCTTTTTTGAAAAGAGAAAAGTAATTGATTTATTTTGTGCCGGTGCAACAGGACTTGTTGGAACTGAGTTAATGAAACTACTTCAAAGAAATGAAAATTTTCTGCTTGAAAAGAATCAGATAAAAATTCAAATCAAAGGAATTATAAATAGTAAAAAAATGATTCTATCTGATAGTAATATTAAACTCAATTCATGGAATAACTTATTAGATAACTCATCTCATCCCAATGATATTAAAAGGTTTACAGACTTTATTATAAACTCGGACTCAAGAAATAAAATTTTCATCGATTCAACATCAACTGATTTATTTGTAACGAGTTATCCATATTTACTAAATAATTCAGTTTCAATAGTAACGCCTAACAAAATAGCTAACAGTTCAGGATTATCTCTCTATAAAAGTATTAGAAAGGCACAAATTTCAGGTGACTCATTCTTTTTATATGAAACAAATGTGGGAGCAAGTCTTCCTATTATCTCAACTTTGAAAGATATAATTAATAGTGGTGACAAAGTAACTCGATTTGAGGGCGTCTATTCAGGGACATTAAGTTATTTATTAAATACATTTGATGGTATGCTCCCATTCTCTGAGTTGGTAAAGAGAGCAATGAAAAAAGGGTTTACTGAACCAGACCCTCGTGATGACCTCAGCGGCTTAGATGTTGCAAGAAAACTTTTAATTTTGATTAGAGAAGTGGGATATCAAATTACTCTTAATGATATCAAAGTTGAGAGCTTACTCCCTCCAGGTGCAAGAAATGCGAAAACAATTGAGGATTTTTTTGATGAATTTAGCAAAATGGATGATTATTTTGCAAATAGATTAATCACAGCCACAAAAAATAATAACGTGCTCCGATATATTGCTAAATTTGATGGCAGAAAAGCATATATAAAAATGGAAGAAGTTCCCTACTCTCATCCAGCTGCAGAATTAGTTGAGGCTGAAAGTTTATTTATGTTTTATACTGAATATTATGGCAAAAAACCATTGGTCATTCGCGGACCCGGTGCGGGGGGAAGGTTGACTGCTTCAGGAGTCTATGCTGATATCTTAAAGATTATTTCATTAATAAATTAAATATTGAAAAAATTATGAACAAGATCCCGGTCTCGATTTTAGGCGCAACAGGTAGTGTTGGTCAGAAATTTATACAACTTCTTGAAAATCACCCTTATTTTTATATTAGTTCTATTGCTGCCTCTGATAAATCTGTAGGGAAAAAATACAGTGATGCCGTTAATTGGATACTCCCGACACTAATACCAAAAAGTATTGGTGATATGATAATCGATAAATGTGAATCAAATTTGAAGAGTAAAATAGTGTTTTCCGGACTTGATTCGAAAGTTGCCGGTGAAATTGAAGAAAATTTTGCTCAAAATAATTATCTCGTTATTTCAAATTCAAAAAATCACCGATTTGACGATGATGTTCCCTTATTGATTCCCGAAGTTAATCCGGCACATATTAATCTTCTTAAAACGCAAAAGTTTACTGGAGGAGGAATCGTTACAAATCCAAACTGTTCAACAATTGGTTTGGCAATTGCACTTAAACCGTTGATTAATAATTTTGAAGTAGAACAAGTCAATGTAGTTACATTACAAGCATTATCCGGAGCAGGTTATCCCGGTGTTTCTTCTTTAGATATTATAGATAACGTAATACCTTACATTGAAGGAGAGGAAGAAAAAATTGAACTCGAGCCTAAGAAAATATTTGGCAAACTTAACAATGGTCGAGTTGATTTTGCTGACCTAAGAATAAGTGCACAATGTAATCGTGTAGCTGTTATCGATGGTCACTTAGAATCAGTTCAAATTAAATTTAAAGTGAAGCCGACAATTCAAGATATCATTTCTTCATGGGAAAATTTTACTGCTCTACCTCAACAATTGAATTTACCAAGTGCACCTGTTAAACCAATTTATTATTTTAACGATGAAAAATTTCCCCAACCTCGACTACATCGGAATCTTGATAAGGGAATGGCTGTTTCAATCGGAAGATTAAGACAATGTTCGATTTTTGATTATAAGTTTTCAATTTTATCTCACAATACAATTAGGGGAGCAGCAGGTGGAGCTATATTATGTGCAGAATTGTTGGTCGCAAAGGAGTATATTAAATGAATGAACAACTAAATGGAATAAGTGAAATTAGAGTTTTTGCTCCGGCAACTGTTTCAAATGTTGGTTGTGGTTTTGATATTTTTGGTTTTGCCCTTGATCAACCCGGAGATGAAGTAATCCTAAGGGTTGCTAAAAGAAAGGGAATTCGTCTAGTAAAAATTACCGGAGATAATGGAAAACTCCCTCTATCAATTTCAAAAAACACTTGTACTGTCGCACTTTCTGCAATGATGGAAAAACTTAATTTAAATTTTGGAATTGAAGTTGAGTTACATAAGAAAATGCCTTTAGGAAGCGGACTTGGCTCAAGCGCTGCAAGTGCTGTCGCCGGAATTTTTGCTCTCAATAGCATATTAAAGAAACCCGTTACAACTCATGAACTACTCCCCTTCGCACTTGAAGGTGAGCGGATTTCATCTGGAGCAACAGTTCATGCAGATAACGTTGCCCCGGCGCTTTTCGGTGGTTTTGTTTTGGTGAGAAGTAATAATCCGGTGGATATTATTTCCATTCCTATACCGAAAGATTTCTATTGCACAGTTCTTCACCCATTTATGGAAATCAAGACTGATTATGCAAGAAGTATATTACCGAAAACCATAGCAGTACAAGATGCTATTAAACAATGGGGAAATACAGCCGGACTTGTTGCCGGTCTTATGAAAAGAGATTATGATTTGGTTAGGAGAAGTATTACTGATTACTTTGCCGAACCAGTCCGCTCAGAATTAATCCCCGGATACAAGCAGATTAAAGAAGCTGTTAAAATGTATGATGCTTTCGGATTTGGAATTTCCGGATCAGGCCCATCATTGTTTGCTTTAAGCAGAACGAAACTTGATGCACTTAAAATCGGAAATATTATGAAAAAGGTGTTATACCAAACAACAAAAATTGAAAGCGATATATTCATTGGCGGAATTAATCTTTACGGTCCCAAGATACTTGGTTAATTATGCAATTCTACTCGACAAATAATCAGCCTGAAACTTTTAACTTTAAGGAATCCCTTGAACTTGGAATAGCTCCGGATGGTGGTTTATTTATGCCAAAATATTTTCCAATTGATTTTGGAATTAACGCTGATAGAAGTCTCAATCAAATTGCTTTCGATTTAACCAGGTTATTCATTGAACAAATAGATGATTCTGAACTTAATGAGATAACTTCAAAATTATATGACTTTGATGCACCTTTAATTCAGCTTGATGAAAACACGTTTATACTTGAACTTTTCCATGGACCAACATTAGCCTTCAAAGATTTTGGCGCTCTATTTTTATCAAGGTTCCAATCGTACTTTTCGAAAAAAGATCAAAAAGAATTAGTTATACTGGTCGCAACATCCGGTGATACCGGAAGTGCCGTTGCAAATGCTTTTTTTAACGTCGACGGAATTAAAGTTGTGTTGCTTTATCCGTCTGGAAGAGTAAGTAAAATCCAGGAGCAACAATTAACTACATTAGGAGGAAACATTAATGCACTTGAAGTAGATGGAACCTTCGACAATTGTCAATCACTTGTAAAATCAGCTTTTAACGATACACAACTAAAAAATAGTTTTAATTTAACATCAGCAAACTCAATTAATATCGGTAGATTAATTCCACAGACTTTTTATTATTTACGAGCTTATTCACAATTGAAAGAAAAAAACTTACCGTTATATTTTTTTGTACCGAGTGGAAATTTAGGAAATTTAACTGCAGGTTTATTTGCAAAAAAAATGGGTTTACCTGTGACAAAATTCATTTCATGCTTAAACGTAAACGATACATTTGAATATTATGTTAATACAGGTTTGTTCAATCCAAAGGATGCTATCCCAACACTATCGAATGCAATGGATGTAGGAAATCCAAGTAACCTTGCGAGAATTAGAGATTTGTATAATGAAAACTATTCCGCAATGAGGAATGATATTTCAGTAATATCGTTCAATGATGAAGAGACACTTCAGGGTATAAAGGAAGTTTATCAAACATACGGTTATAAGATTTGTCCTCATACTGCTATAGGTTATTTGGGGATGAAAAATTTTGAAGCAGTTAATCAAAAAAATAAATCTATTAAAATTATTCTCTCGACTGCTCATCCTGCTAAATTTCAAAAAATTGTTGAAGATAGTCTTGGCATTGCAGTTAGCCTGCCTGAAAGATTAGAACATTGTTTGAGTAATAAAAAATCTTCAATAAAAGTGAATTCTAACTTCGAGAGTTTTAAGAGTTTACTTAACAAAATACTTTAATTGTTAACCCCATCACTTCTTTTTTTGCCAAGTTGATAGTAAATTGCTATTTATAATTTAAACTTAAATGAAGAAATGCATAAAACTGATTTTACATCAACTCCAAAGATCAATCAAAACCCTATTTCTATTCTTTTAATACTTTTCATATTTTTTTCCTTAACTGAAATTAATCTCTCACAAATAATTAATGTGAAGCGTTACTCTACGGATGAGAACCTAACCAATTCGGTTGTTACTTCTATTACTCAGGATAAGGATGGTTACTTATGGATTGGGACCTTAAATGGTGTAAACCGTTTTGATGGAGTAAATTTTAAAAATTTTTATGCAAAAGATGGTTTGGTTGATCGAGTAGTAATAAGCTCGTATGCAGATTCCAGGGGGAATGTCTGGTTTGGTACTTTTGCAGGTTTAGCTAAATATAGAAATGGTAAATTTACAAATTTTGACAGTTCAAATGGGTTCAAGAGTATCCCGATTTGGGATCTCATTGAAGACAACTATGGGAATATTTGGATCACAATTAAATCTTCCGGAATTGCAGTTATAGGAAAAGATAATTCCATTAAATATTATAATTCCAAGAATGGATTACCCGATGAATTGGTTATCACTCTTGCAAAATCAAATGAAGGGAAAATTCTAATTCTATCAAAGTCAGGGATTTCAATCTTTGATGGTAAGAACTTTTCAAAGTTACAGATAAATTCTAAAATTGAATTTCATAAACTGAAATATATGGCTGTTGATTCGGAAAATAATATTTGGCTCTCTGGTAATTCCAGTTATCGAGTTTTAATTAAATATGATTACAAGTCAACAACTATTTATACTCCCAAAGATGGATTGGTTGACGCCGGCAGTACTAGTTTGCATATTGATAAGTTAAATACTATTTGGATTGGATCAAGGGACGGTTTATGTAATTTTATGAATGGAAAATTTACCAGATTCACAGAGAAGAATGGTATCCCATCTAGTACAATCTTGTCAATATATTCAGATTTTGAAGGGAATACCTGGCTTGGTACTTATGAAGATGGACTAATTAAAATGCCTCCACTCTCTCTATCCTATTTTAATAAAAACAGTGGATTAAATTCCGAATTAATCACAGGAATTTTAGGAGATGAAAAAAAGAACATAATCTATCTTTCGACACTTAATGGGCTAAATATTTTCGACACAAAAGCAAATACCTTCGAAATAGCTGAACTCGGTCTTAAGCAAAATTTCATGCAAAGTGTTAAGGCTGATAAAAATGGTAACATTTTTTTAGGTGGAAGTAAGGATTTATTTTCATATAATGATGGTATTTTAAAGAGCATCGGTAAATTTGAAAAAGGAAATATCGTATCGTTATTTATTGATTCAAAAGATAATATCTGGATAGGGACTACTGAGGACAAAACTTTTAAAATTAAAACTAATTCGAAGTCAGCAATTGATTCAACTTCAAAAATATTAGACTTACAAGCAAATAGTTTTTTTGAAGATAAATCTGGTATAGTATGGATTGGAACTTCATCCGGTGTTTTACTAAAATATGCTAACAATACTTTCACAAAGATTACAGATTCCGTTTATATTAAAGATCATCCACTTCAGTCTTTGCATGTTGATGATGATGGAAAGGTCTGGATAGCTACTCAAGGAGCAGGGTTAATTACCTATAAAAATAATTTATTTAAACAATTCACAACAAATGATGGATTATCAAGTAATGAATGTTACCTTCTTGTAAAATGTGATAAAGGTTTTTATTGGATCGGGACAGACAAAGGATTGAATAAATTTAATGGTAAGAAATTTATTGTTTACAAAACCGGTGATGGTTTACCGACTAATCATTTTATGTTTAATTCTTTTTTTAAAGATCCGGGTGGAATTTTATGGTTTGGTACGAACAAGGGTTTAGTAAGATTTAATACTGAATTCGAAAACAATAACTTGACAACTCCTCCAATTCATATAACAAAAGTTACAGTCATAAATTCTGAAATTGATTTTAGTTCATTGATAGAGCTAGATCATACTGAAAATCATATTTCTATTGATTTTACAGGGATTTCCTTTAATTCACCCGAAAAAATCACATATAAATATAGGTTGAAAAATCTTGATGACAATTGGACTTCCAGCACGTCACGACAAGTTAAGTTTTCATTTATCCCACCTGGTGAATATAAATTTGAAGTTTATGCAATAAATGAAAATGGTTTAACAAGTACAACTCCTGCATCATTCAATTTTTTAATAAATCCTCCATTTTGGAATAGTATCGGGTTTCGAATTGCAGCAATTATATCATTGATTGGCGGGGGGTTTATTTACTATAAGCGAAGCGTAAAGAAAATTGAAAGAAGGAGTATTTCGCTTGAAAAAATAGTCAACGAGAGAACTCATGAGTTAAGGTTGGAACAATCTAAATCCGAAAACCTTATTAGAAATATTATTCCCGAAGTCTTAATTGCAGAATTAAAAGAAACCGGTCATGTGCAACCCAAGAAGTATGAAAGTGCTACGATTTTATTTAGTGATTTTCAGGACTTCACAATCACTTCAAATCAACTCGAACCGGATACCTTATTAAAGGAATTAAATGAAATTTTCGAGAATTTCGATAGAATTGTAGCATCACATCAAATTGAAAAATTAAAAACCATTGGCGATGCATATATGATTGCAGGAGGTATACCCATTGAATTATCCGATCATGCAGTTAAAGTTGTAAAAGCTGCAATGGAGATGCAAAACTATTTAAAAGAACGTAACAAAATTTCTCACGTAAAATGGAATATGAGAATAGGAATCAATAGTGGAAAAGTAATTGCCGGTATTGTAGGTCTGAATAAATTCTCATACGATGTTTGGGGTGATACTGTTAATGTAGCAAGTTTTATGGAAAGAGAATGCGATCCGGGTAAAATTAATATTTCGGCAAGTACCTACGAACTTGTGAAAAATAATTTTGAATGCATCCCGCATAAAAATTTTAACACAAAGTGGAATCACGATTTTACTATGTATTATATCAACAAAGAAGCATAGAATTTCTTCCTATTCTTCTTACCTTTTTTAGCGCAACCAATTTGATTATTTTTAATTTTCATTTTATTAAACAAAGGCAACCCATTTTTGATGGCTAAATCATCACCAGTAGTTTTTGAAGTTTTCAATATTTTACCTGATTTATATTTTCTTCTTGACGAATTTGGAAAAATTCAAGAAGTAAATAATCAAGTAACTACAAAACTCGGTTATCGAATTGAAGAGATAAAAGGAAAGGATTTTTATACCATTCTATCTCCACCATCCGTTCTAAGAGTTGAGCATGCTGTAATCAGTTCATTAGATAAAAAACCGGTCAAAGCCCTAAAATGTGCATTTGTTAAAAGTAGTTCTGAAATTATAGAAGCAGATCTATTCATTTCATCCTATAAAATTCCAAATAAGAAAAATCATTCTATCCTTATACTAGCTAAAGATATTACTGTTGAAAAAAAGAAAGACATTGATTTACTACGATTTTATTATGTAGCTGAGAATACTGTTAATCCTCTACAGATCACTGATTTGCAAGGCAAAATGGTCTATGTAAATCCTGCATTCGAAAAAGCAAGTGGATTCCCAAAAGAAGAATTACTTGGTAAATCTCCCAACATTTTTAGCAGCGGTAAACATTCCTCAAAGTATTGGGACAAAATGTGGGAGTCAATTCAATCAGGAAAAGTATGGGTAGGTGAAGTCGAAAATAAAAAACGTGATGGTGAACCATTTTATACGCAGTTGCTTATCTCCCCTATTCTTGATAAGGAAAAAAATGTTGTTGGTTACTTTGGTATCCACCGAGATTTAACTGAAAAAAGAAATCTCGAAAAACAACTAATTCATACTCAAAAAATGGAAAGCATCGGAACACTTGCTGCCGGAGTTGCTCATGAAGTTGGAAATCCACTTGCATCTATCTCAGCTCTCGTTCAGATTGTACAGCGTCATACCAATGATGAGTTTATTAAAGAAAAACTCGAACTAGTAAAAAAACAGGTAACTCGAATATCAAAAATAATTAGAGATCTTGTGGATTTTTCAAGACCGTCAAATTATGAGTTACAGCTTACAGATATTAATGAGACAATAAAAGAGGCGATAGAAATTGTTCGCGTGGGAAAGAAAGCTAAAAATGTTGAATTCCTTTTTACTCCAGACAGCTCCCTTGCGTTGCTTCCATTGGTTGCCGATCAAATTCAACAAGTATTTGTTAACATTTTGATAAATGCAGTCGATGCCATTTTTGAAAAGCAACTTCAGTTTGGAGATAATTATACTGGAGAAATTTCTGTTTCATTACGAAAAAGTCAAGAATATCTCATCCTGATATTTAAAGACAACGGACATGGTATAAAGGAAGAGCATATTTCAAAAATCTTCGAACCTTTCTTCACAACTAAAAAAGAAGGAAGAGGTACCGGACTTGGATTATGGGTTAGTTATGGAATAATTAAAAGTTTCCATGGTGAAATTACTGTCGAAAATAATAATAATGCCGGAACAATTTTTAAAATATTGCTTCCGCTAAATCCAATATATTAAAGGAATAAAATGCCTTATAAAATTTTAGTTGTTGACGATGAAGATATTATTAGAGAATCGCTATCATTTATATTGAATAAAGAAGGTTACATTGTTGAAGAAGCACCAAACGGAAAAATCGCTTTCGACAAGATAATTGAAAACTATTTTGATATTGTTATTACAGATATTGAGATGCCTGTTATGCGCGGAATTGAACTACTTGAAAAAGTTAGTTCATTTAACACTCAAACAGCTTTCATAGTTATAACAGCTTATGGCTCACTCGATACTGCAATAAAAGCGTTAAGGTCAGGCGCCAGTGATTATCTTTTAAAGCCAATAGAATTTGATGAATTACTTTTTAAAGTCAAGAAAATAATCGAAACTAAAAAAATCATCAGCGAAAACTTAATTCTGAAAAAAGAATTCTTGAGAAATTATGATTTTTCCCGTTTAGTTGGTAAAAGTAATTCGATGCAAAAAATATTTGAAATGATTGAAACAGTTGCTGAAACGGATAGTACTGTATTGATTACAGGGAACAGCGGAACTGGAAAAGAACTTGTTGCGCGGGCTATTCATCAAAACAGTAAGAGAAAGAATAAATCTTTTGTTGCTGTTAACTGCGGCGCTATTTCAGAGAATTTAATTGAAAGCGAATTGTTCGGACATAAGCGTGGATCATTTACCGGCGCAATCTCTGACAAAGAAGGATTTCTAAAAGCGGCAGATGGCGGAACTCTTTTTCTAGATGAAATAAGTGAAATGCCTCTTCAACTTCAGGTGAAATTATTGCGAGTATTGCAGGAAAAAGAATTAACACCAGTCGGTACAACTTACTCAATACCAATTGATGTACGGTTTCTTGCCTCGACAAATAGAAACTTAATGACTGAAATTGCTGAGGGAAGATTTAGAGAAGATTTGTTCTACCGACTGAATGTTGTTGAAGTTCATTTACCTTCATTAAAAGATCGTAAAGATGACATACCATTTTTAGCCGATCATTTTGTTCACAAATACCGAACTGAGATGGGGAAAAATATTAAAGGAATTGACGAAAGTGCGAGCCGTTCATTGATGAATTATGAATGGCGTGGTGAAATTCGTGAATTAGAGAACATTATCGAGCGGGCGGTGATATTTTGTAAGAAAGAATATATTGGACTTGATGATCTCCCGACTTATATCTATATGAATTCCAACGAAATTCAAATACCTGATAAACCAGGAGCTCTTGAAGATTTTGTTAGAAAAATTGAGAGAGAGTATATTCTTAAGACTCTCGAAACAAATGGTTTCGATAAAGAAAAAACTGCAAAACTATTAAATTTAGGACTTTCAACACTTTACCGAAAGATTAAAGAGCTCGGTATTGAGGTTTAAGGTTTTCATAACTAAAAATAAAATTTCCAATCATGGGAATATTTTGAATAAAAATCATCAAAAAATCTCCAGATTATGGATATAACCCTGGTAAATGACTCTTTTTGAGAGAATCTTCTTTTGGCACATTTTTAGACTTAATTATTCTTTCCACACTTTCAGAAATCTAAAATCAAAATTAGGTGTCAATGAGAAATATTCTTTTTTTTAGTCCTGATCTAAATTTTTGTGCAAGTTTATTAATGTTTTTCAATGAAAAATATACAGTTACAACTACAACAAGTTTGGAGACATTTGAAAATATACTTCAAAACTCAAATTTTGATTTACTTGTGATAGATTCCGAGCCGACTCCAAAGGTTAATTCATTATGTAAAAAAATTTCTAATGTCGAAAAACATATACCTGTTTTTTTAACTTATGTTTACACTATTAAGTACAAAGAAACTGAACATGAATTAAAAAAAATCGTCGATGCTATCTTTTACAAACCGATTGATCTTGCAGAAGTCTCACAAAAAATCGATTTCTTTTTAAAAAAACTCACTTATAGCTAACCTTTAGTTATTACACACCTCCTTTTCTCTTACTTATAAACATAAAAGTATTTATATTACTGCTGAATAAATCATACTTCCGTTAATGTACTAAATATGGGACATTTTAATCAGTTTTTTAGACACTTTATTAATTGGAAGTCCGTTTTTTTAAGCAATTTGATATTTTTTTTGGGTACAATTTTTGAGTAATTATCACTTACATAAGTGAGGTCGAAAATGAATAATAATAATTACATGAAGTACATTTTAATAATTCTCCTTATAACTCTTTTTTCTGGTTGTTACACTCAACTTGCAGTTAAGGAGTACCGTCGTCAGGCAGATAGGACAGAGTATTACAATGATACAAAATATGATGAAGAAGATACAAATTCTGAATTTTCAGAGTATGTTGAGGATGAGGCAGGGGTGATTAACAATTATTATATCGGGGGGTCATATTATTCACCCTACAGAAGATTTTTCATGCATCATTATCCCTCAGTTTATGTTGGATATAACTATGGTTATTACGACAGCTACTGTTGGGATCCTTTTTGGAGTTGGAATTGGTGTTACACCCCATACATCACTTATGGATTCTATGTCCCATTCTATTCATATTATGATTATCATCCATATTGGTGGGGTGGTTCGTATTCTTATTCACCAACAACTAAAACACGAACACGTTCTTTAGCTAATCTAAGAAATAATGAAGGGATAAGAAATCGCCCATCAACTTCTTATGGATCAAGAGATGTAATAAATTCTTCTTTAAATCGAGGACGTCCTTCAACATCAATTCGAAGGGATGATGAAAGACAAAATACTTTAAGGGATCGGGGTGTGATTACTAGAACTCCATCTGAAAAGAGAACAGATGTTAGCAGAGAAACCCGTGAACGTGATAGAAGACAGATAAATGAAGAGAGAAAAACTTCAAATAATGAAGGTAGGATTAAAGAAGTTGTACCAAGTAAACGGAAAGATGTAGAAGTAAGAAAAGAAACGATAAAAAAATCGCCTGCTACAAGGCAGCGTGAAAATGTTAAGGAAAATGATTCCAATAAACGTAAGCCGACAATCGAAACTCCTAAACAGGAACCAAGGAAGTCAAATGAAGGAAGAAGTTATTCTGCTCCATCAAGAAATGAAGGAAGATCAAGTTCTTCAAGTACACCATCAAGATCAAGCGATAGAGGAGGCAGTAATAATAGTGGTAGTTCAAATTCGGGAAGAAGATCGAGGTAATTTATGAAGATAATATTTGGGCTTTTATTAATTTCTTTATTTGTTTTGCAAGGCTGTTATACTATAGTTTGGGATCCCATGACTATGGAATTCCCCAGAGAGGATAACTCCGAATCAACCCCATCATATTATGAAGAGACTGATTATTACGGACGATATTCTGAATATTATAACAGACCATGGTGGTATTCAATTTCACCACCATCAACCTTTAAAATTGATCCTTCAACCCCGGGCAATCAAGGGAAGAGTGTTGAATCACTACGCGAATCAAATGGCGGTAGAAACCAGGCTGGCAGAGAAAATAGTTCTGTTTCTCCTCCTTCTCGAAGTTCATCGGGTACAACTTCAACGTCAACATCAAGCTCAAGTTCTGATTCACGAACAAATAGCACAGATTCTACCACTAATGAGGGAAATACAACCAAACGTGAGTCAACAAAAAGTAATGACACACGTCAAACCAGAAGTGATGGTGAACGATCATCAGATCCAAAAAGGAGATAACTAATGCTAACGTTAAAACAAATTACAATGAAAATATTCGGATTTTTTTTAATAATTTCTGTTTCTGTTTTTTCACAAAATACTAATGATGTGCTTAGACTTGCATTCCCCGGACTTGGTGTTGGCGGAAGGGCTTTGGGTATGGGGAATAGCTATGTTGGTGTTAGCGATGATGCCTCAGCTTCATACTTCAATCCAGCTGGATTAGGGCTAGTTAAAAGAATGGAATTTTCGGGTGGGATAGATTATTATAAAATGAGTAATTCAGCTACTCTTTTTGGTAATACTACCGATTATTCAAATAGTTCTACTCAAATAAACCAGTTAGCATTTGTATTCCCTTTCCCCACACTTCAAGGGAGTTTAGTGTTTGGTGTAGCTTATAATCAAAACACAAACCTTACTTCAGCATTAAATTTTGATGGATTTAACCCCGGAGATAATTCGAGAATTCAGTACCTAACAAATCAAAACAGCGATTTGATATATGATTTATTGTTAAGTTTTCCGGTTTATGATCAATCGAATAATTATTTATACGATTCCACAAATATTCAAGGGAAATTAAATCAGAACGGATTAAGATTGAATTCGGGTTCGGTGCAGACTTGGGCACTAAGTACAGCAGTAGAAATTTATAAAAATCTTTTTGTGGGAGGAACACTTAATATTATATCAGGTGAGTTCAGTTCATCATTTGATTATTATGAAGAAGATATTTTACATCTCTATCAAAATGTTTTAACTGATCCAACCGTTCCTGCGACAAAAGGTTTTCAATCTTTGTATATGAATAGTCTATTAAACTGGGATATAAGTGGATGGGATTTGAAGATTGGTCTACTCTACCAGTTAAATAAAATTTCAAGAGTTGGTGCAACTCTTCAATTCCCAAAATCTTATACTATAAAAGAAAAATATTCAGTAGATGCTTACAGTCAATTTGCATCAAATACAGTTTATCTACAAAACCCTGAGGATTATGAATCTATTGTTGAATATGACATTCTCACACCATTTGTTTTAAGTACAGGTGCTTCGTTTAATTATATGGGGTTTTTAGCATCCGGTGAAATTTCTTTTACAGACTATTCGCAATCTGAGTTCAGTAATCCAAGAAATATCTCTCAAAGAGAAATTGTCGAAATGAATAAGGAGATTAAAAGTTTATTAGGATCAGCCATCAATTATAATCTGGGTGTAGAATATACTTTCCCACTAATCGGGTTACGTTTAAGAGGAGGATATTTTACACAGCAATCTGCTTATAAAACTGATCCATCTGATTTTGATAGAAAATTTTTAACGGGTGGTGCTGGTTTCTTAGTGGATGAAACTATGTCTGTCGATTTAACCTATCTACATGGGTGGTGGAAAGATTATGGGGATAATTATGGTTATAATCTCTCAAGAACTTTTCAAAAAATTAGTGTTGACCGATTGATGTTATCGTTCTCCTATCGCTTCTAAGCTCTCTTCAAGAGAACAAAGGGGAATGAATTTTTATTAAATTCATTCCCCTTTTTATTTTTAAATCTTGTTACTATTTTTGGTTTAACAAAACTTATCAATTATGAATAATAATGGGACCATTTGCCGCGTCGAGAGTAAAGATGTTTATGTAGTTGATGACAAGTATCGGAGAGAAATTCGCTGCTCATTACGTGGTAAATTCAAAAAAGAATTCAATCTGAAAAAAGATAAACTATTCCAAACAGATATTGTAGTTGTTGGAGATAGAATAATATTTTCACACAATGCTGATGGTACCGGAGTAATACACACAATTCAAAAACGAAGGAACTATCTCTCAAGAAAGGCTCCTCGAATTAAGGGAGCAAGTTACAGAGGTGAAAGACTTGAACAAATAATCGCTTCTAATATTGACAATTTTTTTATTATCAGTTCATTTGCTGAACCAGGTTTTAATAATAAGGCAATTGACCGCTTTTTAGTTACCGGTGAAAGTTCTCGTTTGAATACTGCAATAGTAATTAATAAAATTGACCTTGATGAAGATGATGAAATTATGCCATGGTTTCAACTATATGAAGAAATCGGTTACAAAGTAGTTACAACAAGTGCAAAAATGAAGATTGGAATTGGTAATCTTCACTTATTGATGAAAGGGAAAACTAATTTATTTTGGGGGCATTCAGGTGTTGGAAAGTCTTCATTATTAAACGCATTATATCCAAATTTGGATTTATCTATTGGTGAAATCAGTGAAGCTACACAAAAAGGAAAACACAAAACAGTTACAGTCACAATGATCGAACCGGAGGAAGGAACTTTTATCATTGATACTCCCGGAATAAGAGAGATAGACCCGTATGGTATTCGAAAAGAAGATTTATCCCATTATTTTTTAGAGTTTAAGAAGTTCATTCCGCTTTGTAAGTACAATTCATGCACTCATAATCATGAACCGGAATGTGGAGTTATAAATGCGGTTATTTCAGGAGGCATCAGCAAAATTCGTTATGAAAGTTATTTGCGTATTTTGGACACAATAGAAGATGACCTCTATTTTTAATGATGCTTAATATTCGACCTCTCGTTTGATTTCGTAACGATTTATTTTATTATACAAAGTGACCCTATCAATCTCAAGGATTCGAGAACATTTTGAAATATTCCAACCATTATCATTTAGTACATGTGTGATATAATTTTTTTCGAGAGAATTTAGGGAAAGTTCCCTTCCGTTTATAATTTCAACTGATCGAGTAATTTGTCTCGGCAGATGTATTGAGTCAATTATTGAGTCTTCAGATTGCATGGCAGCAAATTCAATTGCATTTTTTAATTCACTGACATTCCCCTTCCACAAATAATTCATCAATAGTTCTTTTGCCTCATCTGTAAAACCAAAAATGCTTTTACCTAACGATATTGCAATTCGATCACAAAAGTATTTTGCTAAAATCAGTACATCTGAGTTTCTATCTCTTAATGGTGGGATTTCTACAATAATCGGACTTAGAATAGAATAAAGTCTTTTACTAAATTTTTCGCTTTGAACTAATAATTCAATGTTTTGACAGCTCGAAGCAATAATTCTACAATCAAAACCAATATCTTTTGCACCAGCTGTAGTTTTCTCGAGAATGGTTGCTAATTTATCTTGCTCATTTAGAGTTAGTATATCTATATTATTGCAAAATATAGTACAGTTTTCAGTACCCATTAATATATTTTCGATCATTTCAATCGAGAAAAATGTACTTTCTGAAAGTAAGGGAGATGCCTTGTAATCAATGTTTGGCTTATTGATACACTCAATGATTTTAAAGTCTGAATATTTTTTTTTGCTATTCGAATGAATTAGTTTGGCAAGACTATTTTTACCCGTTCCATTTTCACCGAAGAGTATAACTGAAGATTCTGTAACAGCAATATTTTTAATATTGTTCAACAATCGTGCAAATACAGCAGAATGTCCCAAGAATACATTATTCTCATAAATCCGGTCGATGATTTTTTTCAGTTTAAGATTTTCTCTATTAACAATTTGTAATTTTAATGCGTTTTGCACAATATGTGATAAATCTACAGGATCAACAGGTTTTGTTATATAATCATAAGCACCCCATTTCAATGCTTTAATTGCTGATGAAACAGATGCAAAAGCTGTAATAAGAATTACTATTGTCTCTTCACTAATCGATTTAATCTTTGTCAAAAGGTCAAGCCCATTCATTCCGGGCATTTTCATATCAACTAACATGAGAGAGTATTTTTCTATTTCAAATTTTCTTAATGCCTCCTCTCCGGTTGAAGCAGTTTCCACAGAATAACCTTCTTCAACAAACCAATGAAAAAGTGATTCTCGAACAATCTCTTCATCATCAACAATACAAATTGAAATTCCATTCTTCATAATACACTATTCCCCTTAACTGGTAGAACCACTTTAAAAGTAGTACCGTTTGTTGAAGTTTCTTCAACTTCAACTTTACCATTATGTTGATTAATAATCCCATAAACAACCGCTAATCCAAGTCCTGTTCCCTTACCCGCTTCTTTGGTTGAGAAGAAAGGTTCAAAAATAAACGGCACATCAGCATTTGAAATTCCTCTCCCCTCATCTTTAATTCTAATAACAACTTTATCATTGACCGATGAGGTGGTCAGAATTATTTTACCCGTTTCATTCATCGCTTCAATACTATTTAACATCAATGCAATTAATGCTTGTTGAATTTTTTGGCCATCACAAACAAAATGAGTATTCGTGTGATTTAACTCTGTTTTAATTACGATTTTATTACTCTTTAAATGTGGGTATATTAATGCAATAGTACGTTCAATAATTAAATTCAAATCACAATCAGTCATTATTTCTTCCCCCTTATGTGAGAAGACTAATAAATCTTTTACAATAGTACCACACCTTGCTGATTCATGAGAAATAAGTTCAAGAAATTTTATAAGTTCTGCGTACTTCTCAGGAGAATCATAACTACTCAGTTTTCTCGAAATTAATTTACTATATGTTAAAATTCCTTCTAATGGATTATTTAATTCATGTGCAACAATAGCAGATAGTTTACCGAGTGATGCTAATTTTTCTATCTGTACTATCTGTTGATAAATATATTTCAACTCTTCGTTCTTCTCATCAACTTTATCATTTAAGGTTTCTGTCCAATTTTGAATTTCCAAATAGGCTTTATCAAGTTTTTCAGCCATCATATTAAACTGATTAGCCATTAATCCAAGTTCATCGTTAGATAGTATATGTATTTTATAATTTAATTTGCCGTCAGAAATTGCTTGAATTCCTTTTGATATTTTTTTAAGTGGTCTGTTAATAAGGAATGTGATGAATAGACCACTGATGCTACCTATTATTAATGTCATAAACAATGAATTGATCAGAATACTACTCGTGTTTGTACTTACTATCTCTTCCATTTGATTTGTTTTTATCGTTACATCAAGCACTCCGAGAACTTTTGTATTCTCATCATGTGCATGACATGGAGCCGAGTAACAATCTGGTTCATTATAAATTGGATTTATTAATCTAAGATTGCTCTCTCCTTTTTCATTAACTAAATCATAAATCATATTTGATTTGGGCCTAACCAGTGGTTCAATACCAGGGAAATGGCATGTGGAACATGCTTCGGAAGTTAAATTAATAAAATTTCCTACACTCTTAATTTCTGATGAGTAACTTACCATACCCGACTTATTATAAATAAAAATCTTTTCGATTCCCTTTTCTGTACTAATCGTATTTATGATTTGTTCGATATCTTCCGGTCGATTCAGTTGCATACTGTATCTTGCAGATTTTTTTATGATATCGCTTATATTGGCTGCATTCTGTTCAGAGGTTTTTATTAAGTCTGCTTTAAGAGTAGAAATATTATG
>Ga0351877_1081_pt1 | contig 28157 bp, 18 predicted proteins | sample BONcelFGM3001D13_FD_206775 | JGI IMG/M metagenome (GOLD analysis project Ga0351877, IMG submission 206775) | Enriched cells from coal bed in the Powder River Basin, Montana, United States - BONCAT cells FGM rep3 HSBNCT.FGM.300.1.D13 ...
AGAAAATTGATCTACCGCTTGATCTATTTGTGTTATTGTACCGAAATAACTTTTCTCAGGAACAGAAGGAAAATTAATTTTTACATTCTGTCCTTTGAAGATTCCTTTAATATCACTAGAAGGTATTTTAATTTTTGCTTTCATATTTTTAGGATTAATAACCTGTACAATCGGAGTACCGGCAGCAGTCATTTGGTTAGCTTCTACAAATACCGATGCAGCAACACCGCTAAATGGTGCTTTAATAAATGAATTATCGTATTGTTCTTTAGCCAGTTTTAATTGAACTTTAGACTGATCAAGCATCAACTGAAGTGACTCGTTCTGGGTTTTTATTTGATCAAACTGCTGCTGGCTTATTGCTTTCTGATCAAAAAGAGTTTTCATTCGATCATAATCTTGTGCGACAAGCTTAGCTTGAATCAAGGCAGACTTAACTGCTGATTCGGCAGCTTCAACTCCCTGTTTGAAAATCGCATTGTATTGAACTGCTAAAGTTTGGCCCTGTGTAACTCTGTCACCGGGTTTAACAAAAATTCGTTCAACTCGTTCACTAACTTTTGCAAAAACAATTACGTCTTCACCTGCAGAAATGCTTCCGGTTACTTTGATTGCATTTTCAATTCTGTCGTTTTTTACTTTATAAACTTTTACCGGAACAGTTTTTTCGGTTTTTTTCTCTTTATCTTCACCACAACCTATGGTAACTAAGAGTGTAACGATAACCAGAAATAAAAAGTATTTTTTCATTTTATCCTCTTATCAATTATTTCCAAATTTCATTTAATAAACCAATTGAATACAAAAGGTTTAATTGACTTATGTTGTAAAAATATATTCCTTGATAATATTGCATTTGGCTCGAAGTATTAAACAGTTGAGCATTTAATACATCAAGCTGTGTACTCATCCCTTCTGAATATAAAAGATTGGATAAGCGTAAACTCTCTTTTGTCTGAAGAAGAAGCTCTTTTAAACTCTCAAGATTTTTTACCGCTTCATGATAAGAGTAATAACTTTCCTCAACATCCAGTAACCTCCCTTTATCAGCCTGTTCATACAATATTTTCATTTGTTCAGTTTGAATTTTTGCCTGCTGATAATTTATAAATTTCCTTCCCCCTTCAAATAAGGGCCAGGACATTACGAGATTAATTGATTTTGATCTTATATAATCATTCCACATAACATTTGAATTACCAAGTTGAGCCTGGTGTGCAACGTTTGCAGAGAGTGCAATAGAGGGAAGAAAACTCCCCATCATTATATTTTCTCCTTCCTTAGTTGCTTGAAGTTTGTGGGCAAGAGATTTAATATCTGATCTATTTAGTTTAGAAAGATTCTTGCAGTCATAAAGTTCAATGTTTTTAAAAAACTTCAAAAAATCAAGGCTTTCCAAAGAATCTGTTATAACAAGAGAATCAATAAAGTCAATATTTAATAAAAATTTAAGTCTTTGTGATGACATCATTTTATCGGCTTTAGCTTTTTCAAGCGTAGGTAAGTTTGCCGAATATTGTGCTTTCGCTCTTTGAAGATCAAGCTCCGTTGCTTTCCCGACATTATAGAATTTTTCAACTTGCTCCAAATTCATTTTTGAAACTTGAGCTGCTTCTTCTGAAGTTGCAAGCAATGCGGTTGCGAGAATTACTCCGTAGTATGCCTGAAGTGATTGCAAAACCACTTCTTCCTCTTTCCCTTTAAGTTCTTCGCTCAAAGATTTTCTCAAACTCTTTTGAATATTCATATTAAACCAACGGGAACCGCCGGTAAATAAAGGGATTGTAAGGTCAAGTGAGTGTTGAAATGTAAATTTTGTACCAACAACAAATTGTTGTCCCATAAAAACGAATACGGGAAGTTCTAAATTATTGGTTGCAATTCCCTGGTAAGTGAAAGTTGGTGAAAATAGTGAATATGATTTCCACACTTCATAATTTTGTGCATCATATTCGAGCATTTTTGATTTTAGCGATAGATTATCAACTCGCGATTTTCCCACTACTTCACTCATCGAAAGATAAACAACATTTTTCGTTATGCTTTGTGCAAACGCAATGTTCCCGAAGAGGAGTAATCCGGCAATCAATATTTTCATGTAAGTTCTATTCATTTGTTCTCCTTTATCACAAATGTATTAATCCATATAGCAACAAATTTATCGATTTTCGAGGTGATTCTGGATTGCTTTTCGTTCATTATTATGTTTTCGGCAATCAACATTATAATGGAACCAATAAAATTGAGGAATAAAATATCGGCGCTACAGTTTTGCATTAACATCCCTAATTTTTGATATTTCTTCAGAATCGAAACGAACTCTTTTTTTTCTTTTATATAGCGTTCCGCTTTCATCGCAAGAATTTTATCGGGAACATTCCCTGAATGGACAAATGCTGAGAAGCGAGTAAGATGTGGGTAAGTGATTAAAAAATCACTATACATTTTTCCAATTCCCTGAAGCATCTCTTCTAATCCATTGGTGGAAGAGAGATGTTTTTTTTTCAATTCTTCGGCTCTAAAATAGGTTTCCTTCACTAATTCTTCAAGTAGATTCTCTTTATCTCGAAAGTAGTAGTAAAGAACCGGTTTACTCACATTTGCCGATTCACATATTTCCCGAACCGATACTCTATAATAACCGTCCCGTGCAAAGAGGAGTGCGGCGGCAACCAGAATCTTATTCCTGGATTCGCTTGTTAGATGTTTATTTATCATTGATTTCACTTAAGCTTTACCAATTAACTTCAAAAATGAAGGACAAATATAGCACAACTTCGGTCGTTAAACCTACCGTTCGGTAGTATATGGGATGAATGGCACAAATTAATGATGAGACAAACTAATTCGCACTGAAATTTCTATTCTGTTAGTTTAGAGAAAGTAGTGTCTCTAAGATTAATATTTTATTTTAGTATGTTGATTTAAGAAGTGCTAAATAGATAATGTAAAAATCTTAAAAAAATCACGAATTACCGAAGTAATTTTTACGGACTAAAATGAAAATTTTAATAATTGACAGTGAGCTTTTGGCTGCGGAAAAATTAAAGCAATCATTGAAACAAGTATGCAAAACGATTGATGCTTTGGAAATAATCAGCTCAACTTCAAAAGCTATTAAGTATATCAATCAGAATAATCCTGACCTTGTTTTCATCGATCTTCAATTATCAGATGGATCCGACATCTCTTTATTAAATAGTATTGACGAGAGTACACCTATAATTTTTACAACCACAAATAATCAATATGCTATCAAAGCCTTAAAACAGAATTCTGTAAATTATTTGTTAAAGCCGATTCAAAAAAGTGATCTCGAAACCGCTTTGAACAAAATGGATTCCATATCTCCTGCCGGATTTCATAGAATTAAAGCGGCGATGAAATCTTATTTCGAAAAAGAAGAATCATACAAAAAAAGATTTATGATTTTGTCCGGACGAAAAATCAAAAAGGTTGATACTTCTGAAATAGCATATTTCTATTCACTTGAGAAAAAGGTGTTTATAGTTACTTATCAAGACAAGGTTTTTCCTGTAGACTACTCCCTTGAAGAACTCGGTGATCTACTTAATCCGGTAGAGTTTTTTAGAATAAACAGAAAAATGTTAATCGCCTTTAAGTCAATCGGAAATATGACTCCTTATCCAAGATCAAGAATTAAGATTGATCTTATACCACCAGAACCGGACGATGCGGAAGCCGTTGTAAGCGTTGATCGAATATCGGCTTTTAGAGATTGGCTAAACCAATGAAGATTAATAAATAATCACTTTTTTTTATAATTTTATCTATTTTGTACCCAAAGTATTACAAACAATTGAGTTTCTGCTTCAATGCAACTGGTTATATCAAGATTTATATATTCAATTTTGTCTGTTATTATTTTTATTCTATTTGTTGGTTGTGAAAGTGGTGATAATGATAATAAAGATAAACGAGGAATCGAACAATTAATTTCCGAAATCGAAACAGAGGGGATTGATAGTCCCGGTATTATTATTAAAATAGATTATCTTCTTAATCTTTCAAGTGATATAGATTATTCTCCCGGAATTGCTAAGGCATATTCATTGCGGGGTAGCTACTACTTCAACAAAAGTGATTACAAGTCAGCACAAAAATATTTTACTCTCGCCATAAATCGTAATGAACCAATAGGACATTCAAAACAATCAGGAGAGGATTATGAAAATCTCGGGAGGACTTATAATAGACTTCGAAATGTTGATTCAGCAATTATCTTTCTAAAAAAATCAGTGGAAATACGAACTATTGTAAATGACTCGACCGGTTTAGGTAGTTCATTAAACAATACAGGAATGATTTATTGGAATCTCTCACAGTATGACAGTGCAATATTTTATTTTGACAGAGCTTTGCAAATACGTAAAAAACTTCCCAACAAGGAACATTTAGCATCAACAACCAATAATATAGGAACAGTATATTATCAATGGACTATTTATGATAAAGCGCTTGAATATTATCTGCAGGCATTAACCCTTAACCGTGAAATAAACAACTATGCCAACGTTCCGGTAATACTTACAAACATCGGAATAATTTTCAAAGAGACTTCTCAAGAGGAAAAAGCCATTGAATATTTTAAGGAAAGTTTGGGTTATGCAATCGCCTCAAATGATACTCAAAATATTGGTTATGTATATAATTCACTTGCAGGAACTTTTATAGATAAGAATCGTGATTCATCAATTTATTATTATAACAAATCATTAGAAGCTTATAGGGCAGTTGGTTCTTCAGGCGGAATAATAATTTCCCTAAAGGGACTCGCTGAAAATTATATTAGATCAAACAATTTGCTTGAGGCGAGAGAATATTTTAATCAAATTTTAGATATAGCGACCAAAGAAAAAAATCGACTTAGAATCGCCGAAGCCTATAAATACTTAGGTGAAATAAACAAGAAAGAAAATCATTTAGCCCTGGCAAAAGAGTATTTTGAAAAGTGTATTCGAATAAGTCTCGAAATGAATACTATTAGTTTTCTACGCGATAGTTATAAAAATTTAAGTGAAATTTATGAAGTTACCGGCGATGTGAATAAAGCACTTTCATCGTTAAAAGAATATTTGTATTACAAAGAAAAAATTGATAATGAGGATTCGCAAAGAAGAATAAATGATCTTAAAAGCCGTTTTGAATTTGAAAAATATCAACGCACCATTGACGCACAGAAATACGAAAATCAACAACAGCGTATTTTCTTATTTGCTATAGCCATAGTTTTGTGCGGAGCTATAATAGCTGCCGTTATCTTGTTAGTTATGAATAACAGAAGAAAAAAAGTAAATGCTCTTCTACTGCAAAAAAACGAATTGATAGAAGGACAATCGAAAGAATTAGAAGAGAAGAACAAAGAGTTAACAGAATCGAACCATGCTAAAGAAAAACTTTTTTCTATAATTGCTCATGATCTCAAAAATCCATTTTTCGCTTTGTTAAATTTCTCGCTTATTATTATGGAAGATTACTATGAACTTAGCGATACGGAACGACTTGAATTCATTTCGAACATAAGAGAAACTTCAATTCAAACGTATGAACTATTGGAAAATCTATTGAATCTTTCTGCTTCCCGAACAGGTAAAATTGATTTTAATCCTGTAGAAATAAAATTAAAAGAGCTATTTGATAAAGTCTCAAGTTTGTATCAGAACCAGATAAAAGAGAAAGAAATACGAATTGAGAATTTTGTTGATGAAAACCTAAGTGTTTTTGCCGATCCCAAAATGTTGGAAGTTGTTTTTAGAAACCTATTGAATAACGCAATAAAGTATACAAATCACAACGGTACCATCGAACTTAATACAGAATTATCAAATGGAAATGTTGTAACCGTAATTAAGGATAACGGAGTTGGGATGGATGGAAATACGAGAGACAATATTTTTAATATTAATGTTGTTACTTCAACAACCGGCACAAAGGGGGAGCGCGGAACAGGCTTAGGACTTGGACTATGTAAAGAATTTATAGAAAAAAATAATGGGTCAATTTATGTCGAATCGGAACTCAATAAAGGGAGCATCTTCTATATTTCTCTCCCGAAAGCAGTTTAATATAATTCATTATTTTAATTGAATCGTTTTTTCTTTAAACTCAATTCCATGTTTCTTTAATTCATTCAACACCGGTTCATAAATAGCTGCGTGAACAGGTTGTACACATCCAAACATCGGCAACTCTCCGGATAATGTTAATTTAACTGCTATAGCAGAAGGTAATCCAACGGTTTTTGCAATTGCTGTATGCTCATAAGGTTTCCCAAACTCAACCATTGTTGAAATAGTTTTTTCTTTCTTTTCTTTTCCCGGATAAATTGCTTCGATTTCGTGATGCAATATTACAACATCTCTTTCCCCATCCGGAAGTTGAAGCTTTTCGTTTAATAAACTTATTAAAACATCAGCCGCTGTAACTACTCCATTATTAATAACGTTATCTGAAAATAGTCCGAGCCATTTTAGATTTTCCATAATTTTACCTGTCGGACTAATATTTAGATAATTTGCAACCCGTGCCTCAATACTTCCGCCGGAAATATGAATGGGTAAAAACATTTCAGTGAATTCAGCAAAAGTTTTATTTTTTAAATGATGAATTTCGATACTCTCGTTAGTCATCCCAAGTTTTACAATTTGGGACCATGTTTCACACCAACCAGGGTACCTTAAAGTTCCCCTAATCATTGTTTTAACCCTGTTCACCCGAAATAGCTTTTGGTATTTCATTGCATCCCGGTTTGGATACGCCTCTAATTCACCAAATCCATCAATCATAACATTCCATGTTCGCCGGAATACATTATTATGATTCAAAATTTTTACTTTGCTATTTTCCATATAATGGGCACCTTGTTCACCCGACATAACTATGTTACGTGGATTCCAGGTAATACAATATCTCAAGGGATTTGAATTTACTTCCGGCGCAGGTAATCCGGTTCCGTATGAATAAAATTTATTTACATATCCGCCGTCTCTTCTTATTCTATGGATAATCGAGAGTGCAGACATATGATCAATTCCGGGATCAAGCCCCATTTCATTAAGTATTAATACACCCTTACATCTTGCTTCCTTATCGAGGGCAGCAACATTTGCATCTTCATAAGAAGCAGTAATCATATGCTTTCCGAATTCAAGACATTCTATTGCAATATCGTATTGAAATTTCGGCGGGAGAAAATTAACTACTATATCTGACTGTGAAATTTCAGTCTTACGAAGAGTTCTATCAATTATATCAATATCAACAGCGAGACCTCTCGGGTGATCTTTGACTCTGCTTTGAGCAAGAGATAACGACCTGTCGGCTACTTTTACAAACCAATTATTTTGTGCCGCTTCCTGTAAGAGATAGTTAATTAAATATGGAGTACTTTGTCCTGCGCCGAGTATTAATATTTTTTTCATTTGGTTTGTGTGACTTTTTATAATTGATTTATTGATTTTTCTAAATATTGATATTTTGGGGTCAACTTTCCTTTGTGCACAATCACGGCATCGCGCAATTCAAATGGAAGTTTCAATTCTTCGTAAGGCTTTGAAAAATCAACTCTAATTAATTCTTCTAAATAAGGAAGTAATGATTTTCCAAAAAAATCGGATGCTTCACGTGGTAATTCAGTTGGAAGTTTGTCAACTGTCATCATTACAATACCGTCTCCCTCCCAACCTTTATTCCGATAACCTGTGATTGGATTATAAATATATAACGGGTTTTTCCAATCAGTTGCTTTTACTGTGCATTCGATAGAACCTTCTATATCGCAAGTAATATCCCCTATCACTTTCAAAAGACTTTGTTTTCCCGAGTTATAATAATTTTTAAGATACTCTTTTGTTAATAATTTAGGAAATTTCGTATCCCAATATATCCCATTTACAAGAAGTGTTAAATAGGGAATATATTTTTCTAAATTAGATTCATATTCGTTAGGGTGATGCATAAAATGCTTTGCATCATAAACCTCCCCTTTATCTTTTGGTTTATATAGATCCCCTTTCATAAAGCGAACAACATAAACCGAATGTGGGGAGTGCCTTGTTTTGTCATTTATAAAACCGGGGAGTTCTTCCGGTTCTATTTCTGTAACTGGTAACAAACTTAAAATTTCCAACACTCCTTGTGAAACTCTCCCTCTTCCGGTTACACCGATAACAAGCGGGGTGATTTCAGGTCTTGTTCCTTTTCTACGGATATTTTCTCCAACCTCTGATATTGCAGCCCGCGCTTCAGCTAAACCATCATACTCTATGGTCTGATTAATTGGTTTGAATAAATTATTTTTTCCTTCCCAGAAAATTCTTTCACCAAATGCCCATAGAGTGTTGATAATTCCGGCGTATCCGGCAAAATCACCAAAAAACACCAATCGTTTATCTTTATAATCTTTTATTAATTCATAATCAATTAATGTTGTTTTCTTTTTAAGGAGTGTTTTCAAAAGAGGCATGTTGTAACTCTGCCCTTTAATGGTATGAGAAAAGAAGAGGTATGTTTTTTCGTCTATAATCTCCTCAATCGGAATTTCTTTCACGCCAAGTATAATTTGACAATCAGAAAGATTAGGCTTTATCTCAGCCCCTGCATCAGAGTAGGAGACTTCATTAAATACTCTTTCATTTGATGGTTGAACAACTATGCTAATGTTCCGTTCAACAAGTTGCTTAACGTGATCGGGTGTTAAGGGAGCTCTTTTTTCAAAAAGATTTATATCTTCTCTTCTTATTCCGATTCTATTCATATTCGTCCCCTCGCATTGGTGAAATTATTTCTAATATAAAAAAAATCTCACTTATAAACGAGAACTTGAATTATTAAAAATTATATGCAAACCCAACCCATGGGATAAATGGAAACCCGGACCAGTCTGAAGTTGTTGCTCGAACCATAGCAAAATCAGCAGCTAAATTTTCACCAAAAAATCTTATTCCGAACATCATTGCTATAATATCTGTTTCAGGAGGAATCCAATTTTCGGAAATTATTTTCACATACTTTGATACCCGTAACTCAAATCCGAGTAATGCTAACGGTAATGAAGAAAATTCACCCTTTGCAAATCCCCACCCAAGTCCGCCGGTCACAGCAAATTTCTGATTTCCGTAAGTACAAACTCCATACGTTACACCAACATTATATTCTTCTATTTGAACGTAAAGCACTCCCGTGCTTATTGTAAGGTTATCTTTATTTATTAAACGTACTTTCGGTGCAATATAGAATAATTGCGATGTGGCACCAGGAATTAGTGTCATTCCCCCCGCCAAAGTAATGTAATCTGTGACTCCATAGGCAACAAAAGGGAAAAAGATCATATAATCAGAGAAGTAACCTTTTCCCTCCGCCAAAGTTTTTCCGGTTGGAGAAAAAAAGAGACGGGTTTGGTTTGGGTCATTTCTTAAAAACTCTGTTCCGGTTAAGGTTCCGTGAATAACTTTTGTCTCAACTATCAAAGATTTATTTAAGTTTATCGAAACGCCGGCATTTGTACGGAAGCTGATTAAAGAGTCTCTCTCTTCCTCAATTTGTCCGACGAACTCCGAGCCATCGGTTAATGTTATTTTGATAACCGAGATTGTATCTTTCTGTGCATAAACAAAGGATGAAACCGACACTAATAGAAATATACAAATTAAATAAAATAGATTTTTCATGACGACCTCATTTACCCGGATAATTAAATTAACCACCGGAGTTTAAACCAAAATTAAAAAACGTGTTCGAAGTTAAAACAAATTAATGATGTTTCCTTTCCGAAAACAATATTAAATCTTAACAAATTAGTATCAAATGAAAATACAATTAGTATTTGATATTACCCGGTTTTGGTTTTGGTAAAACTTTGGTGCAAACCTATTAATCAGTCACCCCTTAAAAAGGCAGAATTGATTTTTAGGAGCTAATGTTAGGTTGCTAAATTTGTAAAAGACTTGACTCCTCATAAAAAAGGCTGTCTTTCAACAGCCTTTTTAAGAAATTTATTCACTATTTTTATTTACTTTAACGACGTTTGTCGTCATTTCATCAACAACAATTTCTTTGTCGATTTGAATTCATTTGAACGGAGTTCATACAAATATACACCGCTTGAAAGTTTTGATGCGTTGAAATCTATGCTGTATTTACCGGCTTGTTTTTCTTCGTTTATTAGTGTGGTTACTTCCTTGCCGAGTATGTCATAGATTTTTAGCGTTACTAATCCTTCTTTCGGGATTTGGTAGGTTATTGTTGTTACCGGATTAAACGGGTTAGGGTAGTTTTGGTAGAGTGAGTACTCGGTTATCACTTCAATCTCATTTTTAATTGAGACTAAATTCGGGCGAAACAAATACGCTGCTCCACATATAAACCCTTTTGTGGGATCTCCCGGTGCTCCTACCAGAAATTCACCATTCATAAAGTCTACTGCAAATCCAAATACATTTTGCGGGTCAGGATTTGTTGCTCCGAATTTCATCCTCTCTTCCCAGCCGGTTTCTGTCTTTACATATAAATATGCGAAGTTCTCATTCTCAATTCTTCCCTCCTCAAACTCTGTTTGTGCCATATAACCTGTTCCCTTTGCACCCACAAACAGACTATCTCCCCTTAACTTAAAGCTATAACCAAAACTGTTTCCAAGAAATGAATCTGATGCGAAAATGGAGTCTTCTAATACTACAGTTCCTCTTTCATCTAGTCCGAAGATGTAAACTCTACCGATATAGGGTAAGGGTCCGCCTGATGCTCCAATTGCAACTCTATTATTATCAAGAGCAACCTCTACACCAAAGATTTGTTGATTTGTGGGGTCTGTTGGTAGTATTTTTTGTTTCTCTATCCAACCTGTATCAGTTTTTTCAAACAAAAACACCGAGCCTCTTCTAGGTCCGCTGTCATATCCATCCCCACCGGCAGAAATTATTGCGTACTTATCATTATGGGAAATTTTAATCCCAAAGGATGCGAATCTTTCTACATTACTTGGAACAATTTTTTGAGTCATCGTCCATTCAGAATCTGAGATGGTATCAAAAACATAGACTGCTCCTTTCTCATCTATACCATTTCGGGGATCGCCGATGAGAACAGAATTATTTGAGATTGAAATAGCACGTCCAAAATTGGTTGCATTTAAAGGGCGGGGCAGTACAGTAATCTTTTCAAAACCAGTTCCTTCATTCCGGTGGTAAATATGAACTTTATTCTTTGAGCCGATATAAAGAACATTGTTTTTTATCATTACCGGCGAACCAAAAAGATAACCGGAAGAAATTGTATCGGGTAATATTTTCTGCACAAGTTTTACACCTATGCTATCTCTTCTATATACATAAACTGCTCCTGCTGATTGGGTTCCATTGTAAGATGATACCGCAAAAAATGTTGAGTCAAGCGATAGTTTAACACCAAATTTGTAATAGCTATTCCCATCATACGGTAAGATCTTAACTGTTTGTTGGGCTATTGTTACAACGGCAATAATTAGAGCAATTATTATCGTTCTCATTTAAGTAATACCATGTGTTTCGTCTCGGTTAAATTGTTAATCGTCAATTTATAAAAATATATACCCCCGGGCAAATTAGTTGCATCAAATTCAACACTTCGTTCCCCTGCATTTTGATATTCTTGTAATAACCTTGCAACTTCCTTTCCTAAAACATTATATACACTCAAACTTACAAAACCATTTTCATTTAGCTTGTAATATATTCTTGTAGATGGGTTAAAGGGGTTCGGATAATTTTGGCTTAAATTAAATCCTATTTCATCAGATTTTTTGTTCTCTTTCATTAAGTACCATGTACCGGTATTTATTTTTCTATAGTTTGAGACATCTGTATGTTGTTGATAATAGGCAGCAAATACCCTGTATTGAATAATTGTCGCTGATTGATTAGGATTCCAAAAAATATCACTGTCCAGATATGAAGTTTCATTAAAATTATCTGTCTGATAAATGGTTACAAACTCTGAATTATTAACTGAACGTTGTAAATCATACCACAAAAAATCTTCTTCTGCCTCGGGACTGCCGGGAGCAATCCATTCAATCACCGGGGAGGAATTTTGTACAACAGGTTCTAACAAAAAAGGCATATATAATTCATTGAATTTACTCATCGCTTCACTGCAATCATTGTCTCTTATCTCCCACCATGTATAATATTGCCCATTTGAAATTGCTGTTGTTATATCATCATAATCTTGCCAGTGACCGGGGGCGCCCCCTACAGTGTTCTGGGTTACAAAATAGACGATTGAGATATCGTTTCCGCTACAGTTATTATCACATCCGTTTGGCAGGCTATTATGCCTTGTATCCAAATAAAACTTAAATGTTTCTACATAATCGACTTTTATTTTTATTTCATATAAAGCATTTGCAAAGGGTCGTATTTCTGAAGTATTACCACATGTAGCGCCTCCATCCCAGCTTTCATTAAGAAAGATATATTCTAAACCGGAATTTCCGCAATCGACATTACCTTTAAGATTTACGGTTACCCCTGTCAATTTAACCCCGATATTACAACCATAATCATTTTCATAACTATATGAAATAGTAGTTTGTGATTCATACGTAATTGGATATACCTCAAAAGAAATTACCTGATTGGGATTAGCTGCATTTCTTGTTTGAAAATTAATTTCCGTCTCCGGAACTACTACTTTTTGAGAAAATATATTCATTGTGAAAATTAAATAAGTTAAAATAAATAAACGATTCATGGTATTCTCCTGTTATTGTACTAGTTAAATATTATTAGCAATTTATTACTTCATCATGCCTAACCTTCGAGGTTTTGAAAACCTCGAAGGTTTTTGGTTTTATCTACTTCATCAGTAGTAGTTTCTTTGTCGATTTATAATCATTCGAACGAAGTTCATACAAATATACTCCGCTTGAAAGTTTTGATGCGTTGAAATCTATGCTGTATTTACCGGCTTGTTTCTCTTCGTTTATTAGTGTGGTTACTTCCTTGCCGAGGATGTCATAGATTTTTAGCGTTACTAATCCTTCTTTCGGGATTTGGTAGGTTATTGTAGTTACCGGATTAAACGGGTTAGGGTAGTTTTGGTATAAGGCATATTCGGTCGGTTTTTCTGTTCCGGTATAGTTGATTTTCTTTGTATGTGTTTTACCAAGTATCGTTTCATCTGAATATCTCTGCGTTAAGGAATATCCTGATGTTTCGTCATTACTCGTTGTAGATAATCTTAGATAAACCTCACGATTTGTTCCTATGCCCTCTAAACTTACTTCGTATCCTTGTTTGTCATAGTTGAACATATTATTTTCATCAAACGTAACTTCGTCATATCTGCCCAATACATTGTTGGTTATTGCATCTACTAATTCTACTCCGAAGGTTATCGTTTTTCCGGTTTGTAAATAATTCTGTGTACTTGTTGAGTCGATCATTCCGTATTGCACGCTGTAGAGTAATTGACTTGTATTATCAACGCTTAGCGTTTGGCTTCGAAGATATTCATTTAGTAACGATAAATTTAATGTTTTTACACTATCCGGTATTTCCACAAAATCAGTGTTGTTACCATTTAGTTTAATATCCCCGATGGCAAAGTAAAACTCCGCTCCTCCGTTATATACTACTCCTTCTCTGCCAGATGATATAGTCAAGAGATTTGGTTTATTGAATGTATTTAGACTATTACTTTTCATAAAATAATAGGGCGCTGCTGTTGCATTGAGCGATACAGCATACATATCACTTAATGAACTTCCGTTTGTTACCTGCACGTCTTTACCGGAAATATTACTTATAGTTTTTACAATAATATTATTGCTTATCTGGTCGATAAATTTTACACTACTTCCATTATTCTCGCTCCAGGCTACTGCATAGGCGGTTGAATGACGGTTGATGTTTGGTTTGCCTGTATTGTTCCCGAAAGACCAGAAATAATAATAATCTGATGACTTGAATACAATCCTTGTTATTTCTCCACTCCTGTTTTGGTTCCCCTCTTTCTTTATTTTACCCAATTCAACTTCTTCTTCTTCATATCTTGTTCCTTGCCAGGTTACACGAGCATAGTTATCATTCATTACTATAAGCGATGGGTAACGGTTATATAGGTAACCGCTGCCGGTTGATAGGGTGATAGGATTAATATTCGTTAAGTTGTTATTACTGAGAGTTACATCATCATACTTTATCTGTTCGTTTTCTTGATAAGCCAAGTGGAATTTATTTGAGCTATTATTTTTCAATGCTGATACCACAGGGTTATCCTGATTATTCTGACTACTGTAATAAATGCCTGAATTTTTAAATCCAAAACAATAATTACCCATATTGCATTCTGTAGAAAATTCACCTGCTGACCATCTTAGCTCAGATTTTCCGTTTGAAGTTTTCACTACAAATATTACAAAATCCCCATTTTCATTTATTGCGAGTGTTGGTTTACTTAAATATTCGTATTCACTTTCTAACGCTAGCGGAGGAATACTTTCTTCTGAAGCTTTTGTGGGGGACTCTTCATCCTCATAATAGTATTGATATGTTCTCAACCAGTCACCTGCCGGATCTTCACGCTGTAAAATAAATCCAATTACTATATGTGTCAGGTCACCATTTACATAGTAATCTATAACCGGATCAAATATGTCCCAGCTTGGATTCTGATCCTTTACATTTATTTCGTCATTTATCAACCAGTTATCACCGTTATCATTACTTATCTCGTAGAAAATACTGCCATTACTTTCGTAAACACTATGCATTAGTCCGTCGGGGGTTTTTATTGCTTTGCGTTGATTGTTATTACTGTATGTTTCATTATCATCTGTTAATTGCGTCCCTTTATAGTTGGCTGAAAGCAGTGCGTTTGTCTCCTTAAATACTACTCCGGTTTCTAAGAAATTTGGATACTGCAAACTTATTTTGTTTGGGTCATATACCCAATTTTGGAAATAGAACTTATGTGTTCTGCCGGAATTACTCAATGATATGTTTTGTATCTGTTCTGCTTTTACGGAGTAGTAGGGGGGATTCCATCCTGGCCAACCTTGATTCAAGAAGACGCCTTTTTCTACTGCACCTTCTTTACCGGTCGGTTCATACTCAGTGGTAAAATCAATCCAATGATTAGCTGGTTGACTACCATTACTTAAAACATACCACGGATCATGAAAAGAACCTGAACCTTTGCTTGAAATGAGATTTCCTTCGAGCATTATCTGAATTTTAGAATATTCGAGAAAATTGTATTTGGCGGTCTGCTTATTGTTTTCAATTCTCGCCAAAAAATCGTTATTAAGCAGATAATCGCTCATATTTAAGTTCCAATTATTATGCTTAACTGATTTTCCTTGAAAATTTGAGAATCGCTCAAAATTTGTTATCTCTCTGTAGGAAAGTTGGTTAGCTAAACTTCTTGAATGACCTGATGGAATGGGAGAAGAAAGTTGAACGGAGAGAGTCCCTTCTGTTATGTTCGTATTTTCTTTTTCTGTCCAGAAGCTTGTTGTTACCCCTGATCCTAATACTGATGAATAACCATATGTAATTCCGCTTTGCTGATTTTGCCACTTCGTAACTACCGGAATAAGTATAACATGATCTTCACCGATACATGAAAGATTATTAACCGAACCGTCATTAGAAGTGTTTAAAGTGAAATTGTTTTCCATATCTGAAAAATGAATTCTTTTATTAAGTGCAATAACGGAAAATTCCGTGTCATTTTGACCGTCAAAATTAATGTTTATTACTCCGTTTGCATTCCTATAAGTAATATAGCTTGTCCCTCCCACTGACGAAAGGTTATCCGGGGAAGAACTCCCACTACCCGTCCCGTCACTATGTGCTCTTAAAACCTTTGCTGTTGGGTACAGATGACCTTTGGGAAAGTGGTTCCCGTCATCTCTTTGTCCAGTAAAATACCGCCAAAGAGCATATCTTTTCAATGCAGTTTTCAGGGATTGATCATTACTTAATAAAACGGAATTAATATCGCTTAAAAAGCTGCTGCTACTTTGTGAAGCAAACATCCAAATATTTTTTATAAAATTATTATTAAACCATCTGCTCAATAAATGACAAAACAGTGCACCGCTATACTGATACTGATTAGAGATATGGTTAATTGGCAAATAAGGTTCTTTTAGTGGAGATGCGAACGATGGATTATTTAAGAAGTATGTAATCCATTCATTGATATTCGGATATTGAATTTCTTCCATCCAGGTTGCGGTATTTTCGTAAAACCAGGAATTATTTACACTACCTACAGAAAGTTTTGTCCCATTGTATCCAAATTGAAGAGCGTGATTGAATTCGTGTGCTATGGTAACTTTTATTTCATCATCAGTCAATGGTGTGTATACATCATCGCTTCGTAGTAGTTTAGTTGTTATTTCAATATAACTTGAATAGCCATTTGTGCCAGGTTCTTCAGTCTCGGGAGTTGTTACACCATAATAATTAAGCCCTTTAATGTAAATATCATATTTGCCATCACCGCCACCACAAGTTCCATCTGATGGAGGAGCTTGCCACCCAAGATTATTTATCTGAAAATTCCATGCTTCTTCTGCGGCAATTTTTACCTTTTGAGCATATAGATAAGTGGTTTTGTCATCCGATGGAATAATTTCCAGAGGCGGAGGATCATCCGATGTAAAATGAATAATAAAATTGGTTGATTCTATTGTATACTCGGTTGAGGATAATACTGGTCTATTGCATGCAAGACCAATTTTTGCCAGTACTTCGGGCGAAAAGGTCCCGCACTTTTCCGGTGCCTGGCTAAATATGTCTATCGCTAACATAAATTGCAGCGTTAGCCATACGAACAAAAAGAACATTACATTTTTCATTTTTGCCTCACTTATTTATTGTGTTATTTATTTTTTACCGACTATAATAACTGCTTTATAGTCGAAAATACCTTCAAATTTTTCACCAACACTCACGATCAAATTTTCTTTTACAGCTAAGCCTACTAAGTATTGGTATTCGCTTATTAATTCATCATATATTTTCCAACTGACTCCATTATAATGAGTTATTGTAGACTTATTACCTGTGGTAAATAAATTATTAATCTCTGTACCCCTTATTCTTATATAAGCACCTCTGAAATAATCATTATAAGGATATATCTCTTCTCCCTCTCCCGTAGTATTAGTTTTGCATCGATAAAGGTTATATGGAGATAATACGTAAATGAAGTTGCTGCTATTTGTCCATAGGCTTAACAATCCATCAGAAAACCTGTTCTTTACTGTTTGCATTGGGTAACTCCCCTCAAATACGATTTCTGTTTGGTTATTTTTGATTTTTAATAAATTTGTTTTTTGTAGGTTTTCGCCGCAAACCCAAACAGTTTTTCCATCGGGACTTCCCCAAACATCAAGCAAATCCACATCTGTTCCGCTTGTCCCTACGAGATTCTCTATCTTCTTCCAACTGTTACCGTTCCAGTGGGCGATGTTGCCTCCGTTACCAACTGCATATAAATCATCGCTGCTTGTGCCCCAGAGTTTGTTGATTTGCCAACCCATAAGAAGATTCGGAATAGCCAATTCAATGAACTGACCATTTAAATACCGCATATAACCTGAAAACCAAATATCGTTGTCGTTAAATGCAAATATTGTTCGTATAGACCATATCCCGCCTTTGTAAAATATTTTTTTTAGCTCCCATTCCGTTCCATTCCAATGAACTGCATTATAAAACGTTGGGTCGGGATTGCCATTCGAGTCATTCATGTATATTTCTCCAACAGCCCAAATGTTGTTTTCATCTATTATTGCTACATCGTAAAGTACGCTGCTGCTGTGCTGCCCAAACTCAAATGTCTGCCAGGTAAAGTTGTGGCTTGTGGTATCAAGGGTGGTTATTTCTGTCTCGTTGCTTTTATGTTCGTTGTTCTTTAATTGGTATTTGTAGCTTTTCTTAGGGAGGAGGTTTTCTATTACTATTGTTGTGTCTGCTTTATCTATGGTTACACTCCCTTTTTCTTCTCCGTTTTCTGTTAGTGTAAATATCTGAGGTAGTAGAGTATTAGGGGTTTTAACATCAATCCATACCTCAGTACAAGAGACGTCGGCTGCAATTATTTCAAGGGCATAATTCTCCGGTGGCGGCGGCTCTGTCGGTTTATTACAACTCACCGCAGTAAAGAGTAACGGAAGTAATATTATAACTAATAGTTTTGTTAATGAGTTTAGGGACATAATTGCCTCTTAGTTGTATTATGGTTGTTACCGTTATTTATGTAGTAGGAGAAAAGAGATAATGAAAGAAATGGAGAAGCAGAATTACTTAATACATCCTCACCGGATAATTTGCGGGAAAAGTACCGGTAGTAGTAATTAACGAACCAATCTATCACAAGCTCCCTTTTGTATTAAGTAACTGTTAAAATAACAAACAGAAATATTTACTCGCCGAAAATATAAAAAATAGCAAACCAATTATGCAAATAGTTTTTTAAAATATTGTAATTTTATTTTTCTTAACAAATTGCCGTGTTTCTTATGTTCTAGTTCTGTATTGGCATTTTATTAACAATAATATCCGATAAAATGGTTGGGAAAATGGATACACTTACTCTGTTCAAAAGGTTGTTATTATTGGTTGGGATGAATATTTACATGTATAATCAGCAAGAATAGATGCGTTCCCAAAATCTTCTCAAGGGTAAAGTCGAACTTGCAAACAATTTGTAGTTATTCATATAATCATTAACCTTCGAGGTTTTGAAAACCTCGAAGGTTTTTTGGGGTATAAATGTAGGGATGTAACACATTTCGTCTTAAAAATGATTGTATAAACGTAAAACCTGTCTAAATTGTCAACCCTTTTGGGTGTGTTGATGTTTGTAAAAGTATCATCATTTCCGGGTTGTAGAGACGTAGTACGCTACGTCTCTACAACATCATCAACAATTTTTTGAGTGATAGGATATTTCGTTTGCCAAAACCTCGGAGGTAGGGTGTAAAATATGTGCAAAATAGTATTTATTATCTCACCCCATTTATGTAATTTAATCCCGAACTATTATTAAATATTCGAGGATTGAAAAATGAAAGATAATCTGTGGAGACAAAAAGCAGTAGAAAGAAGAGCAGAGCTAAAAGAACTCGGTAAACGGAGAAAGGAACTGAATAACAGTCGGGAAAACTGGAAAAACAAATATATTACTCAAAAACACCGAGCTGATTTACTTGAAAAGGAGCTTAATTCAATTAAAAAAAAACTGAACGATATAATAAGAGATTAGCTTGGGAAAAAGAACGTCCGAAAAATTATTCTTATTGTCTAAAAATCATTCAATTGTGTATAGCACTTAAACTTCAGTCTTCAGCTTCTTTCAGAGCTATAGAGCAGATTATGATTATTATAAATATGTATTTGCAAATATCGACAAAAGCCCCAACACATTCTACCATACTGCTTTGGATTAAAAAATATGGGTACTATGAATTGAGCAGACCCAAATTCAGAGCAGACGATTGGATAGTGATGCTGGACGAGAGTGTACAGTTTGGGCAAAACAAACTATTGGTTATCTATGGTCTAAGACAATGTAATATTGATTTTACCCGTCCATTGAATTATCGGGATCTAAGTCCACTTCTTCTAAAATCAAAATCTAGCTGGAGTGGTCAGCATATAAAAGAAATGCTGGAAGATGTGCAGGAAGATATTGGAGGCAATATTATCTATGCAGTAGCCGATCATGGAAATACTATTAAAAAAGCCTTAAATTTGATGAAAATTCCTCATGTTTATGACATTACTCATCGCATTGCTCTGAGTCTGCAACATATATATCGGGAAGACCCGGAATTTAAGGCATATACCGAACGGATGACTCATTTGAGAAGAAGTCAGGTTCTCGGAAAGATGTCCCATGTTTTACCTCCATTACAAAGAGCAAAGTCAAGATTCATGAATTTACGTCCTATATCTGATTGGGGAATGGCTGTCCTAAATTTACTCGACCAATCCGGAGAGTGCTTCGAGGATGAAAAAGAGTATTTGTCCTGGGTTAAGAGCTATAGCAGTTTAATTAGAGAATTGGCTTTAATAAATGAAATAATCAATAAGATCCAATTAATGCTAAAGACAGAGGGACTTTCAAAACAAACAGCTCAGAAGACTAAAGAAATATTAAATTGGGGTCAGACAAAACGATTGAAAGAATTTAAGAGCGTAATTAATGAATATATCGAACAAACATTAGAAGCTTTACCGGATGCTGATAGGTTATTATGTAGTTCCGACATACTGGAGTCCTCATTCGGAAAATATAAGAACTACCTTCAGGATAATCCAATGGTAGGTATAACAAATTTATGTTTAAGCATTTCAGCTTTTACTGGGTCATTGGTTAGTAATGAGTTGAAAGATGCTTTTGAGAATACAAGCGTTGGAAATATTGAAGAATGGACGAGAACAAATATTGGAAAGACAACACTATCCAAAAGACAGGAGGTTTTGAAAGTGGGGTGTAAATAATTTTGAAATAATCAACAAATTTTACACCCTACCTCGGAGGTTTTCCTCGCACTTGCGTAAGGTGAGTTAATGACATACTTGCAGTGTCGAGAAGTGGTTCTCGACAACCGTGGCAATTGTAAAATATTCTTCCTGTTTTTGTAAAAGCAGAGACGGAAGCCGCTAAGCTTCCGTCTTTAAAGTCTGTTTATATTATTTGATTAGAATCATTTTGCGGATTAATGATTGCTCTCCTTTATTCGCTGAATTCAGTTCAAGTCGATAGAAATAAACACCGCTTGCAATTGATGAATAATTACCGGATTGAAACTTCACCGTATAATTGCCTGAAGATTTATATTCATTAACTAATTGAGCAACTTCATTTCCAAGAACATCAAATATCTTCAAATTAACTATTCCTTCGGTTGGTAAAGTGAAGCTTATATTTGTTTCAGGGTTAAATGGATTTGGATAATTTTGAAACAAACTAAACTGCTGCGGGAGAATATTATCAATTTCAACTATATTACTATATGTAAATGATCCATCGAAATCGATCTGCTTTAAACGATAATTAAAAGTTCCATAATCATTTAGTTCATCATTAAATTGGTATGATTTAAATTCTAATGTGGTTCCATTACCCTGTACAAAACCAATTTTTTTCCATTGATTAGAAGATTTTTTTACAACATCAATAGATGATAACTCACTTAGGGATCGTTCAATTTCAAACCCTGCGTTGTTTAATTCTGATGCGGTTGACCAATTAAGTGCAACTTTGTTACCGTTAAGAGTGGCATTAAAGGAAGTTAGTTCAACCGGTACAACATCTGGATTTGTCCATTTAATAGTAGTGCCTGAATATCCTACAACCCATGCGTGAGAAGCATTTGGAGTCATATAGATATCATCAAAAGTATTAATAGTCAATCTTGGTTCAGGTACCCAATTCGCACCACCATCAATACTTTTATAAACATAACCGCTGGCGCATGCGGTCATAGCAATTGTACCATTAAGACTTCGTGCTATATGAATTCCCCAAACCGATTGTCCGGGGGACGTTGTAGCTAATGTCCAATTCGTTCCACCATTTGTTGTAAACATAGTATTCCCGCTTGTTCCACCGGCAACCCCATTTAGTCTGTCAACAAATGAAACGCCATATGTTCCCAATCCACCACCTGCGTATTGCTGAGTCCAGGTTTTTCCTCCATCGATAGTGGCAAAAATCCTTTCGCCGGTTCCTACTACATAAGCATAAAGTGAATCGACCATATCCATATCCCACGGACTTGATCCCGTTATTGTAGAAATAATTGTCCATGTTAAACCACCATCAGAAGTAGTTGCTACAGTTCCGTTATAAGCTGCGACAAGACCTTTGTTTTCATCAACAAAATCGATAGCAAGAATATCGGAATTAGTGCCAGTTATTCCTGTTGGTATCACCGTCCAGGATGTTCCTCCGTCAGTAGTTTTAATAACATTACCAAGATCCGCTCCGGCAATAGCTGAGGAAGGGGATAGAGCTACAACTTCGTTTATATCTCCGGTAAATGGAGAGGTAAATGTTGTCCAGGTAAATCCGCCATCTGTAGTTTTAGAGAGGAAATTTGTACCCACGCAATAACCGTTAAGTTCATCAGCAAAACTTACATCACGAACTCTTGTAGATGTATAGCGATAGCTGATTGGAAGCCATGTTGCACCGGCATCAGTGGATTTATAATAATATCCGTTAGTTCCGCCAAGATAAGCAACGTTATCAGAAGCAAATCTTACAGTATAAAATATTTGACTTGCAGGAAATCCAACTACGGTTAGCCATGTGTTGCCTCCATCAGTTGATCTTAGCAGAGTACTGCTCGCTCCACTTGCTAATCCGATTCCTGAACTATTAAAAGCAACCTCCCAAAGTTGCACTGAGCCGCCCGGGTTATGCACAGCAGACCAGTTGTTTCCGTTATCAGTTGATTTAGCAATACGACTTGCACCTCCAACAACAAAAAGATTATTTGTGGAATTGAAAAAGAATTTTCTAACTCCGCGATAATCAGTTGAAGATGAAAATATCTGAGGAATTGAAACCCAACTATTCCCTCCATCAGTAGATTTAATTAGCGCATTTGTTCCCCCCGATACAATTACATTGTTTTCATCAATAGCCGTTACACCGTACAAAGTTCTTGTAGTAACCGTAGTATTTGTTTGTGAAAACCAATTATCTCCTCCATCAGTTGTTTTTAGTATCATTCCATAAAAGCCGACAATCCAACCAACATTTTCATTTAGAAAAAATACATCATACTTTGTGGTATCGGGAGCGTTTGTTTGCTGAGTCCAATTCAAGCCGCCATTAGTAGATTTCACTATTCGTACTTGACCGCTGCCAATAGCTCCTACTGCCCATCCTAAATTTTCATTTACAAAATAACAGGCACGATAAATACCCTCTAAGGGTAATGGAGTTACTTGCCATGTAACACCACCATCATGGGTTAATACAATTTCACCTTGTGCTGATACTGTAATGAATCTGTCTGGACCTGGAGCCGATCCAATATATGTGTTATTTGCAGTAGGGTGTGGATTCAGAGAAATCCATTGTGCGTTAAGGGTTAATGTAAATGCGAAGAAGAGAGTGTAGCATAATTTCATAAGTGCCTCCTTATTTATATTTATGTCGTAGGCAATGTTATGAAAAAGTAATTACTAATTCAATCTGTAAATAACCAAATGTCGCGTTGCGCTAAAAATAAAGTCACACAAGTGATTTGTGGAAAATGACGTTGCGTCATAATATAGGTAACCCAAATAAAAGAGGTAATCTATTTTTTCAACTCTTCTTTTAATTGTTTATTATGTTCGATAATTTTTAATAACCAGCTCTCTGGCGATTCTATTTTAAGAACTTCTATTACTTCCTCCATTGCTCGGCGGCAATCATCAAAATCACGATCCAAATACCCCATTAAGCGAGATGACTCTGAACAATACGGAAATTTTATTAGACGCTCTTTCAGCCTTTCAATTATTTGTGCTCTTTCCGGATGATTTTCTTTGAACAAATTTTCTGCGCTAACCCCTCCATAAAGATAATAACTTTCTTCTGCATAAAATGAGTCCTTATATATACTAAATAAATTATTCCAATCCGCAATACTCTTTTCAACTTCAACGTTATTTACTAACTGTTGAAATACAATTTCTTCTTCTTCATTTAACGGTAATACTTCTATTTCAATTTCATTAGATTTAACTATACCTTCTTCGGTTTTTATTGAAAAATATATAAGGTATTTACCTTCTTTTATATAAGCCCATGGATATGACATTATTGGAAGGTTAAATTCCTCTTTATAATTCATAAAATTAAACGGGTTTATCACATTTAACTTGCTCTGCCCTTGTTTCAGATTGGTTATTAAATAATTATCAGTTTTACCAACAGGCAGTGTAATATTACGGCTTAAGTCCTCAACGTGAAAATTTATTAGGCTGTATAATTTTACTGTTTGGGTACTATTATTCGTTATATTAAAAAGTATGTTTATGAATTTACCTTTTTTTATAATATTCTTCTCAGGAGTAATATGAAAGGTTATTTGATTCGTATTATTGATTTTTTCAATATTCGGTGTTTGTGTTGTTTCCCCGATGGACGAAGGGGAGAAAGTTAATATTATGAGGAATATCAGCACTATTTTGTTTGATTGGTTTTTCATCACTACTTTCTATGAATTCTGAAAGTTATTTTATTCAACTTAAGAATTATTATATCTAATATCCAACCTTCGGGGTTTTGAAAACCTTGAAGGTTTTTATATACAAAAAAGATGAATCCCCGGTGGTAAAGACTTGCCGCGGCAAGTTCCTACATTAACAAATATTAAACCTACCTCATCAAAATCATCTTCTTAGTCGCAATAAAATTACCAGCTTGTAAACGATAAAAATATATTCCTGATGATAAATTTGATGCATCAAATTTAATTTCGTGATTACCCGGTTGTTTTTCTTCGTTTACGAGGGTGGTTATTTCTCTTCCGAGTATATCAAATATGCGTAGAGACACGCCGCGGCGTGTCTCTACATTATGTGGAATAGAATATTTAATTGTTGTAACCGGATTAAACGGATTGGGGTAATTCTGCATTAATTCAAACGAGAGAGGATTATTACCATTCTGTTCTGTGCTGCTAATTCCAAGCTTTTTTCTCATCAGAACAGAAAACATTTCGGGAGTAACAACTTCAACATCGTTCCCGACAGTGGGATCAGCTTTAATATATGATATCAAAGTGTTTAATCTTGATAAAGAAATATCAGAACTTGAAGGAGAGGGGCGGGAGGAAAATTCTTCCTGGCGAAATCTTTGATATCCGGCTAAAATAAATCCCGGTTTAGTTTTTGATTTTATATTATTCAAAATAGTGGTTGCAAAGGTTTGTAGATCTGAAGCATTACCATAAAAAGAACCATCATTTACATGATTGAACAATAACGTTCCATATTGTGTATTTGGAGTTTGAGTCGGCAGCATCGGGTCGAATATCATTGTTAGTCTTGCCCCAATTGCTTTTTGAAAGTCGCCGTATTTCTGAAACTGGAAACTATTATAAATTGTTTTTCCTCTGTACATTGTTGAATAACCGGGAGCATAATGTTTATAACCATAAATATTGTTGATATTGAATTTATCCATTAAATAAATGGTTGAGTCGACAGCATTATTAAAAAAGTTACTTCCCCACAAATCGGGATACGCATATCCAAGCGGAGAGGTTACACTTAGAAAACCATCTTTTGGGGTAGCCGAATCGTAGTAATAAGCAGCAACAAAAGGGGCTTCGTTAAACAGATGAAAATTCCATCCCCAGCCAACAGCATTAATTCCCCTCGAAGCCGATAACCATGCACCGGATTGAAAACTCATAACCCAGTTAGCGGCATCTCCTTCAGAACTAATAAAAAGAATGTAGTATTTATTTCCTAACGTAACAGTATCTTCATCAACAAATGATTTTGGAAGATACTCTCTTGTTGGGATAGGAAAAGAGGAATGCCACGAAAGATTTCCCATTAATGTTTCATGAAAACTTGCACCAAAGCAGGCAAACCATTGTGTTAACGGCTCGGGATGCATCCATCCGTAAATGTGAAATATTTTATTCTGATTTTTTGATTGCAGATAATTCAATACCCGTTCGATAATCTCAGCCCGTTGTGTTGGGAGAGAATTAAAATCGAGCGCATCTGTTCCGGCTAAATTTACTTGAAACATTTTATGGCGGATTGTAAAATCAGTAATCTCTCTAATGTAAAATTTATGCGGATTACATAATGGCAGAAGATTATTTATTCCCCAATCAAGCAGTGCTAAATATCTTGTTTCACTGTTGGTTGAAATTGAGTTCCAAAGATGAGTCGGTTTATCCAGTTTTCCCGTAACCCATCTGGAAGAATCACCATCGAATGAATCTGTAATAAAAACTGAATCAGTTAAACTTAATCCATAAAGCTGAGCTAATTGCGTTGTTACCGGAAGCCGATTTGACAGCCCTCCGATTAAAGCCGCATATTCAGCCTGCCATCTGAAAGATTGTCCGGTAAAGTTTCCGAAAGTTGCATTTTGATCAAATGAAATTCCCCCTTCAATATAAGAAGAGAATTTTGAAAGAAGCTGCGGAATTGTTTTTACAGTATCAAAAACAACATTCCCGTTTTGTGCATAAATTTCAGCCCACTTTTCATCGGTTTGATTGTAGCTCCATGTTTCATAAACATTGGATAAGTAGAGTTGTGCAGAATCACGATTAACAATTCCCGCAAGCGTCATTGCAATAAGTTTGTCATACCAAGGAGATGCTGACATATTGTAAAAGACAGCATCATAAGCTTTGGTTTGAGGTATAATAGTTACAAAAAGTAGAAGCAGCTTTATTATAAAACTTTTACTATTTCCCAAGTCTTTGTATTTCATCCGATTCATAAACCCTATTCTTTTCGATTTGATTAAATGCAGCCTCTATCATAGCTGAAGCAACCACTGAAGCATGAATCGGTTTATATTTTAATGGTACTAAAAATGAAATAACTGACATCATTTTCTTCCAAAATTCTTCTCCTCTTCGATATTCTTTTCTATCTCCAAGTAAAAGTGACGGACGAAAAATTGAAGTACTAACCAATCCCAATTCCTTAACCGCCCCTTCAATTTTCCCTTTAACTTTTGGATAATAGATAGAAGAGGAGGCGTTAGCCCCCTGTGAACTTACCAGTAAAAATCTTTCTGCAAGATTATGTTTGGCAATTTTTGCAAATTCGTAAACATAAGAATAATCTACTCTGTAAAAATATTCTTTGCTTCCAGCCTGTTTTATGGTTGTACCCAATGCACAATAGAAATGGTCGCCAACACACAGATTACTATACTCTTCCATCACATCAAATTTTATAAGGTGATTTTCTAACTTGGAGTCCGGTTTCAGCGGTTTGCGTGTTAATGCTACAACTTTATTATATCGTTCATCATTTAGCAGTAAAGTTAAAAGATCGCCCCCTATTAAACCGGTTGCTCCTATTAATACTGCTTTCATTTATAAAATTCTACTTTACCAGTTGCTATATCGTAATAAGCCGGAACGACTTTTACTTTTCCATCCTCTACAAGTTCTGAAATAACCGGTTTGCTTTCTTTGAGTTGATGTGCGATACTTTTAGTATTTACATCAATTGCTTTTTCTAATGAATTATTTTCTTCTCTATTAACCGAAGAAATGTTTTTTCTGATGTCATTCACAATTTTATTAAGATAACCTTCAACTTCTCCATCAGAATGAGCTGCTGTTACGGCGCCGCATTTTCCGTGTCCCAACACAACAATCAAAGAAACATGTAAATGTTCTGCCGCATATTCAATACTGCCGATTCCTATAGAATCAACAACTTCTCCGGCGGTACGGATAACGAACAAATCACCAAGTCCTTGATCAAAAACAACTTCAGGAGGAATTCGAGAATCCGAGCAGCCTAAAATAATAGCAAAAGGGTGTTGTCCTTTCGACAGTCTTTCAATGTCTTTAGAAGATTGATTCGGATTAATACTTGCACCGCTTACAAATCTTGCATTTCCTTCGATTAGCATTTTTAATGCTTCTTCTGATGAAATACTTTTTTTATCATCTCCGGCATAATTAAGGACTGATCCCATTAATCCGATAATCAAAAAAATAAATAGTCGCTTTTTCATTTTAACTCCTTAAAATGTTTTAAATGATGTATCATTTCTTTTCCAATAAAGAGAAACTCTTTGAATAGTTTTACTGTTCTACTATATATCGTTTTGTATAAAGGAAAAGAAATTTATTTAGTAATTTAATCAACTGAAAATTAAGAATAATAACCGAAACTGCATCAAGATTTAATTGTATTATATGGCAGATAACGATTTGAATAAATTAAGTGACTTTATCCGGATTGACAAACAAAATCCAATGTATAATGAAATTAAGAGAATTCATTCACAAGCTTGTAAAAATGAAAAAGCAACATACATTGATCCGCAATCAGGTCTAACCGTATTTACTGCTTACTTTCATAAATTACGCGGGTATTGTTGTGAATCTGGATGCAGACATTGTC
>Ga0351877_1082_pt1 | contig 27846 bp, 20 predicted proteins | sample BONcelFGM3001D13_FD_206775 | JGI IMG/M metagenome (GOLD analysis project Ga0351877, IMG submission 206775) | Enriched cells from coal bed in the Powder River Basin, Montana, United States - BONCAT cells FGM rep3 HSBNCT.FGM.300.1.D13 ...
AGAATATCACTCGAAAACAGAGAATTCGAACTCGGCGAATTTCGGCAATGAATTGTACATGTACAACATGCTGTTCATGGCCAGGCAAATCGACGAGGGGATGATTGGCACACTGTCATATATCCACCAATACGCGATGCGCGATGAACAGACGATTGCGGATATTGCCAACGTTTCTCTGTCTCAGAGACTCACCCCGAACTGGAAGACCGCGTATTCTTACACGTTCGTGGATCTGAACAGCAGGGCCGCAAATGCGCAAGTCAAAGCCACATGCTCGGCCGATTCTTCCGGAACATCGTTCTACTGTCCGGAATCAAAATCCGATTGGATTGGCTTGAGCGTAGAATACAACACGAACCCAGGATACATCGACAAGCACACAATCAAAGCGTCGCTTTCGTACAACACCACCACCGACTTCAGCGAAAGCAAGTCCCTGGTTCCCAAGCTCCTTTATCAAACACGGATAAACAATCGCTACGATTGGGAAGTGGCCTACCAGATGATCTACAACCTCAAGGCAACGGCCACTGTGGACAGGGAAATCACGGCGAACCAGTATTTCCTCACATTCGGCATCAAACCCGGCGTTTTGGACAAAGTGCAGTTGCAATACGTGTTCAGCGACAATACATACAACGGCAACCCTGGCAATGACAATATTTTCCGAGTGAACTACAACCACATGTTCAAGCGGAAAAGGTAACATGCGGACAGCCGAAAAGGAGACAAGGGCATGGTAAGGATATTCAGGATAATCATATTTGCGGCAATCATCACCGCCACAATGGCCATGGCCGCGCTGGCCGCGCCTGTTACGGCGCACATCACGCGAATGTCTGGCGACGTTTCCATTAAAGCAGAGTCCGGCAGCGCCTGGTCCCCGGCAAAGACCGGGGCCAAAGTTGTGAAAGGCGATTCCGTGAAATGCGGCGCGAATGCCTCCGCCTTTATAAGCTGGGGCGACAATACAATCAAGCTTAACGCAATGTCGGTTTTCACGGTCATCGCACTGGACAAGGACCTCGTCACGGAAAAATCCGCCCTCAAGCTCACCGAAGGAAAGATTTTCGCCCGCGTGGGCAAATTAAACACGGATTCGGTCTTCACCATCCAGACGCCTTACGCCATTTCGGGTGTCCGGGGCACTGCTTTTGAGGTGACCGTTGAAAAATTCTCAGTGCTCGAAGGCTCCATCTTTGTAAAAGCACTCGATACCGAAGTGATCGTCGACGCGGGCATGTATGTGGACGTGTCGCCGGAGGGCGCGATCAGCCAGCCCGAAACTCTGCCGCAGGACAACCTGCATATCCTCCAGCAGGTCCTCGAAGAATGCAAGGATATATCGGTGGAGCAAACCACCATCCTGGACACGGGCGCGACAATCAACGACGTGATTGAGACCACCACCAACGTTATTCCCGCCATGGACATGCTCCCCGAACTGCTTCCCGGCCATGGCGGACTGCAATTCAGCATTGACATCTCGGAATGAAGACATTTGAACCCGCACGGCGTCACCGTGAACAACCGGAGGAAATAATGAAAGAACAACAAGAGAAACCAGCCAAATACGGAATGGCGATCATCTTTGCAGCATCCCTCACGGTGTGCGTTTTCGCCGCGGCGCTCTTTATTTCCGGGTGCGGAGGCGGCTGAGGGAACAGCGCCGCGCCAAATTCATCCCAAAGGGGTATGAGCGTCAGCCTCAGCCTTCCGAGGCAGGCCCTGGCCCCGGGCGATTCCTACAGTGTTGACGTATCCATCAAAACCATCAGCGCCACGGGCGCGTCGGACGCGGTGGTGGCCACGGCAACCGCCCAAATGGCGTACGACGCAGCCAACAGCCGCTTCTACACCACGTCTCCGGTTTCGATTCCTAACATCCCGGTGGGCACGAATTACTTGCTCGAAACCATCATCAATGTCACCACCGCCACATCGACTCACCCGGTCTCGTATGCGGGCGCCATCATCGACATATCCGACGGCGCATGGAACAACGTCACCGTGAGCCCGGCCACGTCACTGGCCGCAATGGCCATGATGCGACACGGAGTCCAGAATTCCCTCGCTCTGGCTTCCATCCCCTCAAATATGGAAGCCGCCATAAGCAATGCAATTTCCGAATTCACCGCAAGCGCGCCGACCTACGCGAAAAGCTTCTACAGCAGTTTCCTGGCCACGCACAATGTCAATTACAACATCGACCCATTCGCGCCCGCCAACTGGGGTTCCTTCACCGGCATGACAACGACGCTCGACAGCGTGGTGGCGCGTGCCAATTCATTGCTCGCATCAGACAAGCAAATTGAGGCGGGCGCCGGGATGACATGCGCCCTCACAACGAGCGGCGGCGTTAAATGCTGGGGCCGGAACGACTTCGGGTCGCTGGGAGACGGAACCACCACAAACAGGTCTACCCCGGTCGATGTGGCGGGCCTCACCAGCGGGGTATCGGCAATAACAAGCCAATGCGCCCACACCTGTGCGCTCACAACCGGCGGCGGCGTCAAATGCTGGGGATACAACAGCTCCGGCGAACTCGGCGACGGCACCACCACAGACAGGCTGACCCCGGTTGATGTTTCAGGCCTCACCTCCGGGGTGTCGGCAATAACATCCGGCTGCAATAACACCTGCGCGCTCACAACCGGCGGCGGCGTTAAATGCTGGGGAAACAATTTCAGCGGCGAACTTGGGGACGGCACCACCACGCAACGGCTCACTCCGGTCGATGTCTCCGGCCTCACCTCAGGGGCCGCATCCATATCCGCCGAATATGCTAACACGTGTGCGCTCACAACCGGCGGCGGCGTTAAATGCTGGGGGGACAACCAGTACGGCCAGCTTGGCGACGGCACCACCACGCAGCGGCTCACAGCCGTTGACGTCACCGGCCTCACCTCAGGTGTAGCGGTGTTATCCGCGGGCACATTACACACCTGCGCGATCACGACCAGCGGCGTCATGAAATGCTGGGGAGACAATCAATACGGCCAACTCGGTGATGGCACCACCACGCAGCGGCTCACACCGGTCGACGTGATCTTTTCCAGTGCTTCCGCCGCCGCGACCACGTGGGCAAAGATATTCGGAGGAACGGAAAGCGACGAACCCTATTCCATACAACAGACCTCAGACGGCGGATACATTGTGACCGGATACACCATATCCTATGGTGCGGGGAGCGATGACATCTGGGTGTTGAAACTGGACAGTGCAGGCAGCCAGATATGGGCAAAAACGTTCGGGGGAGCAGGTTCTGAAAACGCCAGTTCCGTGCAGCAGACTACAGACGGCGGGTATATCGTGGCGGGATACACGACATCCTACGGTGCGGGCGGCGGTGACATCTGGATGCTGAAGCTGAATAGTTCCGGCAATCAGGTATGGGCACAAACGTTCGGGGGAACACAAACAGATGCTGCCAGTTCTGTGCAGCAGACTACAGACGGCGGGTATATCGTGGCGGGATACACGACATCCTACGGTGCGGGCGGCGGTGACATCTGGGTGCTGAAGCTGGACAGTTCCGGCAATCAGATGTGGGCACAAACGTTCGGGGGTACAGGAACAGATGCTGCCAGTTCTGTGCAACAAACCCCGGATGGCGGGTACATCGTTGCCGGAGACACATATTCTTATGGCGCGGGCGTGTCTGACATCTGGGTGCTGAAGCTGGACAGTTTTGGCAATCAGACGTGGGCACAATTATTCGGAGGAACGGAATCGGATCAAGCCCATTCCGTGAAATTGACACCCGACGGTGGATATATCGTGGCGGGAGTAACATCATCCTACGGGGCCGGGGGCGCCGATGTCTGGGTGCTGAAACTGGACAGCACCGGAAGCCAAGTGTGGGCAAAAACATTCGGGGGCACGGGAAATGACGGGGCCACCTGCGCCGGCCTGACGGCTGATGCCGGATATGTCACGTCGGGATTCACAAATTCTTATGGCGCAGGCAGCGATGACTTCTGGGTGCTGAAACTTGACAGCGCTGGAAGCCAAGTGTGGGCGCGAACGTTCGGCGGCGCGGACATTGATTGGCCCCGTGGTAATAGTTGCATACAACAGACCGCTGACGGCGGTTATATCACGGCGGGATTCACACATTCCTATGGTGCGGGCAGCTCTGATATCTGGGTGCTCAAGTTGGATTCCAGCGGCAATTGCACAGGGACAGGATGCCCATAATAAGAAGCGCTCATTGTCATTTCACACACTCAGACCTTCGGCCAGCCAGCCGCAGGCCTATGGTTAATTTGAATTCTTGAGCACAAAATTGACGGGACGAAACACTAAAGCCCCGCCAGGTTAATATCTCATTAATCAACAAAAATGCCGAAAATATTCGGAAATGCGAGATTTAGCATTCTGTTCAATCTTCATCCGCACAGAATTTCGCTTATGCCTCTTCATTTCATAATTTCTAAGGCGCGCCCCTACTCACCCGCAGCCTTTTCAAACCGCAGCACGGCCGCGAACGCGTCGTGGTCGCTGAGTTTCTGGCCGTTGAAGGGCTGGGTGAATTCGAACCCGGCGCTGAGCACACTGATGTTCCAGCCTGATTCGTTTTCATTGTAGAAAATGTGGTCGATGGCCGAGGTGTCCACGGCGTCGCCCGCGGCGTGGGCCAGTTTCTGTTTGGCGATAAACCAGTCGCACTCGGGCTCGTCCACTTCGCAGTTGAAATCGCCCATCACGATGATGGCGTGGCCCGTGCCGCGGGAGTACTGCTCCAGGGCGCGGTCCAACTGCTGGTAGTTGGTGATGCGGATCTCGGGATTTCCGGCCTGGGCGTGGAAGTCGTACACGTCCAGCACCGGGCCGTTGTAGATGGGGATGGTGGCCATGACGAAACCTTTGCCGCTCAAACTGTCGTAGCCTTTGGACTGCTCCCATTTTTCGTAAATGGACTTGGTCATGCGCCATTTGGAGAACACGGCCACGCCGCTGCCGGGCCAGCGGTAGCGGCCCGTGAGGCCTCCGTACGCCGCGTAGAAAAGGCGCAGGCGGCGCTCCACAAGGAACCGCTCCTGGATGAACGCTTCCTGCACGCCGATGATGTCGTAGGCCTTGAGCTTTTCGCCGATGACCGGCATCCGGTTTTCTGCCGCCGCAAGGTCGCGCTCCTCGGTGACCAGGTCGGGCAACCCGCAGATGTTATAGGTAATAAAACGGATATCGAACCGTTGCGGCTCGTCCGCGGCGCGCGCGGATGCGGCGCATAAAACCGCGGAAATAGCCAGCAGGCACAGCACTTGTACGCAACGTGAGAATTTCATCATCAAAAACAACCACCCTCATTCGTGATTCGATCATTATAACCGCGCCGCAGAAAAGAGAAACTCATTCCCTGATCATTCACGAGGCAAAGGCCCGGCGCGTTATTGTCTTGCATGTGCCGTAAAAAGTTGCGGGAGGATTCGCAAGGACTCCTTTAAATGAACTCTCCCCGGACTGCAGTCCAGGGTATCGTGATTTCTCGCAAGGTGTCATTGCGAGGAGGCCCGCAGGGCCGACGTGGCAATCTCAAGAAGGTTCTTGTTTGCGTCGAAGTCGCTCAGAAGCTTTGCGTTCCTTCTTGAGATTGCCACGTCACTACGTTCCTCGCAATGACGCCTGGAGGAAGATTCGGCTTACTTGCGGTACTGATTGCCAACCCCGGAGCAAGCTCCGAGGAATTCTTTTCGATTAAAAAAGCCCCTTGAATCGTCGAAGACATTTTTACTTTTTCGCGGTCTGAAACACGAGCAGGTACGGCACGGCGGAGTTGCCGCCCATGTCGCGAAACGCATCGTTTTTACCGGTATTTATCCAGATGGCGTAGGTTTTGTCGGGTTTGAGTTTCACGGGCAGCACACAGGTTTTCGCGTCTTTCAAATACCCGGACTTGCCCGTAATTTCCGGGAACGTGTCATCACTGAGTTTTACCCAGGACCACATATCCTTTGTTTGCATCCTCTTGCTGAATGTCACTTTAATTTGCGTGAGCGACGGATCCACGGCCGTATCCCCGGACAGGGGCGTGGTTTTCACCACCACGGGCGGCATGGATTCCACAGTGATTTTTTTGGGTGCGGCGTGCGCGGCGGCGGCCATGGTCAACACCGCGACAACGATGAGCATAAGCCTGCGTGTCATGGGTATCACTCCTTGTCATTTTACAGCAATTCGTCCTCATGGGAACCCGTGTCCAATACCGCAATTATAACAACAAACCAGAGAGAGCGCGCGCCGGGTTGCGGCAACCCGGCGCGCGGCGCATAATGTTAACAACGGATACGCAGCGCGCACGGAATCGTGCGCCGCGGGGAACACCATGAAAAGAACACCAAAAATCACTGCGGGCTGGCGCGAGTGGATTGCCCTTCCGAATCTGGGCATCCCCGCAGTCAAGGCTAAGCTGGACACGGGCGCGCGGACCTCGGCCCTGCACGCCGAGAATATCCAGGTCTTCACGGAAAACGGCGTGCAGCGCGTGCGGTTCCTTGTGCATCCGGTGCAACGCGACACGTCCGTGGCCGTCCCCTGCGTGGCCGATGTGGCGGACCGGCGCCGCATCACGGACTCGGGCGGCCACGCCGAGCACCGCATTATCATCGAAACACAACTGGCTGTGGACGGGGCTGTGTGGCCCATTAAGCTGAGCCTCACAAACCGCGACCCCATGCGCTTTCGCATGCTCCTGGGCCGCACGGCCATGCGCGGCCACATGGTCGTGGACCCGGGCCGGTCATTTGTCACCGGAATGCAACTTGAAAGCGCCTACGGAGCCCGGCCCAAAAAGCCCGGGAAACGCATATGACCACTGTGAAACCGGAAAAGAACAGTTTTACAATCGGCGGAGAAACCGTGCAGGGCGGAGAAGCGCGCACCGTGGAGTTGCCTGTGGCGCGGCTGTATACGCACACGCAGGTCACACTGCCCGTGCGCGTGGTGTGCGGCCAGCAGCCCGGCCCCAACCTGTTCGTGAGCGGGGCCATGCACGGGGATGAAATCTGCGGCGTGGAAATCGTGCGGCGGCTCCTGGCGCGCAAGTCACTCAACAAATTGCGCGGCACACTGGTGGCCGTGCCGGTTGTGAATGTGCATGGGTTTATTTCGCACTCGCGCTATCTGCCGGACCGGCGCGACCTGAACCGTTGCTTTCCGGGCCGCGAGGACGGGTCCCTGGCCACGCACCTGGCGTGGCTGTTCATGACCGAAATCGTCAGGAAATGCCAGTTCGGCATCGACCTGCACACGGCCGCGGGCGCGCGCTTCAACCTGCCGCAACTGCGCGGCAACACCGAGGACGCGCAAACCCTGCGCCTGGCGCGCGCGTTCGGGGCGCCCGTGATCATCAACGCCAACCTGCGCGACGGCTCCCTGCGCCAGGCCGCGCTCGAAGAAGGCCTCACCATGCTGTTGTATGAGGCCGGCGAGGTGTTGCGGTTCGACGAATTCGGCGTGCGCCTGGGCGTGGCCGGCATTGTGTCGGTCATGCGCGTGCTGGGCATGCTGCCGGGCCGGCCCTACAAGCCGCGCTTCGAGCCGTTCATCACCAGCGCCAGCACCTGGGCGCGCGCTCCGCAGAGTGGCATCTTCTGCGCGGACGCGGCCCTGGGCGCATGGGTCGCCAAGGGCCAGCGCCTGGGCGCTATGACCGACCCCATGGGCGAGCGCGAAATCATTATTGAAGCGCCCGTTTCCGGTCTCATTATCGCAGTGCAGAAAATGCCCCTGGCCAACAAGGGCGACGCCCTGTACCACATCGCCAAATCCGAAGATCCCGAACAGGAACGCCCCGAAGACCTCACAACCCTGGATGAAAACGGCGCCAAGGAACTTTACCCGCGTTTCGGCGATTAATCTTTGCAGACACTATTTTCACGATTGGAATTCTATGCGCATCTATATCCTGTCACGCAACGCCAAAAGCTACAGCACCTCGCGCCTGCAACAGGCCGTCAAAGCGCGGGGCCACGAGGTGCGCGTGCTCGACACCCTGAAATTCTCCATCTTCATCGAGCAGGGCAAGCCCCAGCTCATTTACGACGGCAAGCCCCTGCGCAAATGCGACGCGGTCATCCCGCGCATCGGCGCTTCCATCACATTTTTCGGCACGGCCGTGGTGCGCCACTTCGAGCAGATGGGGGTTTTCACGCTCAACACATCGCGCGCCATCACCGTGTCGCGCGACAAGCTGCGCGCGGCCCAGATCTTCAGCCGCCACGACCTGGGCATGCCCGCCACCGCATTCGTGCGCGACCGCAAAAGCGTGATGCCGGCCATTGAAAAGGTGGGCGGCGCGCCGGTCATTATCAAGCTGCTCGAAGGCACCCAGGGCGTAGGCGTGATCCTGGCTGAAAGCGCCAACAACGCCCAGGCCATTGTGGAGACCCTGCAATCCACGCAGCAGAACGTGCTCATCCAGAAATTCGTGGCCGAAAGCAAGGGCCGCGACATCCGCTGCATCGTGGTGGGCGGGCAGATAATCGCGGCCATGCGCCGCGTGGCCGCGGGCGACGAGTACCGCAGCAACGTGCACCGCGGCGGGCGCGTGGAAACCGTGACCCTGAACCCGGATTACGAGCGCACCGCCCTGCACGCGGCCCAGGTCATGGGCCTGCGCGCCGCGGGCGTGGACATGCTCGAAAGCAACGCCGGTCCCCAGATCATGGAGGTCAATTCCTCGCCCGGTCTCGAAGGCATCGAACGCGCCACGGGCATCGACGTGGCCGACGCCATGATCGCGCACGTTGAAGAGCAGGTCATGTTCCCGGATGTGGACATCCGCCAGCGCCTCACCCTCAAAGCCGGGTACGGCGTGGCTGAAATCCCGATCACGCAACACTCGGAACTGGCCGGAAAAACCATCACCGACTCGCACCTGCGCGACCTCGACATCATGGTGCTCAGCATCCTGCGCGGCAGCGTGTCCATTCCCAACCCCAACAAGGACCGTCAGATTCTGCCCGGAGACACGCTGCTGTGCTTTGGCAGAACCATCGCCCTCAAGGATCTGATCCCCCCGCAACGAAAACCTGTGGCCAGGAAAAAGAAGCTTCCGGCGCAGGGAGAGATTCAAAGTTCGTAAATATAACAGGACGAATGAACAACCCCGGACTGAAGTCAGGGGTATCTCATTTATTGATAAAGTGTCTAAGCATCTCAACCTTGATGGGGTCATTTGATACACAAAAAGCCTTTTGAATCAAATCGTTCCTGCTTTGGAGTGCGACAATTCATTGTCGCTTTGCGTGACGGGAGTTAATTCCCGTCACATGGCGGCGCATCCCGGATGTTCTCGACCTGCGAAAGCGGCGATAAATCGCCGCACTCCAATATCAAACCCACTTTTGCCCACAATCTTTGTGTAAGTTATTGCTTGCAGACCCCAGACTGAAGTCCGAGGAATTCTTTTCGATTAAAGCATATCGCACTTGCATCTCGCTGCGCGGTATATTTTTGCCCCTTTGCCTGCACAACAAAAAGCCGCCCTGAGGCGGTTTTTAATTTTCAGAAACTTATAAAATATTGGGAGCCCGGCGCTATGCTATTTGCCGGAGCGCATGGCTTCGAGAAAACTTTTAATGAGGCGCTGTTCTTCCGGGGATGCGCTCTGCATGAGCTGCAGGAACAGGGCCAGGTCACAGTTGCTTTTTGCGGACTTGGCAAGCGCGTCCATGTCTCCAGGCGGCACGGCGCAGGCCGCATCGTCCACAGATGGAGCGGGCGCCGTGGGTGCGGCATCAGCCGGATTCACACCGGGCGGCGGCGCCTGCGCGGGCTGGTCCTGTATGGGAGGCGGCGCGATGCCCGGCGTGGGCGTGGTGCTTAAATTCGACGATGCAGCGGTTTCATCCACTTTTGGCAGATCCCTGTTCGTGTCCACTTCGGGCGCTTTGGGATCATGGGGGTTGCCCACCACCAGGCCTCCGAACTCGGGGCTCTGGAGCAGAATGGCCTCGCGCTTGTCCGCGGCGCCCTGGAACTGGATGCTGCGGATCACCACTTCGATGGCGTCCTTGTGCTTTTCATAGCTGGCGCGCGGGCACTGAAAATAGATGCCCACGCCGCGGGCTTCGTTAATGCCCCACAGGTTCACCGAAGCCAGTGGGGTTTCTTTGTGTTCTTCAAGCAGATAGCCGATGGTGCGGCCCGGGCCCGCATAGGCGGCCTGGTACAGCACGCGCCCGCCCACGTAGCGGTACAGGCTGCTCGGCTCCTGCCCCAGAAGCTTGCGGTAATATGCGTCATAGGATGAGCCGATGTCATTGATGCTGCCGCCGCCGATGTCGTGGGAGATTACGTAGAACACGAGATCTCCGCTCTGGGCCACGAACACCGCGGGCTGGCCGCTGGGCTGATAGCGGTACTCGCCTGGATTGGCTGCGGCTTTCCACCCGGACGGCAGGGTCACAGTCATTTTCACAGCGTCGATTTGCGTGCTCTGGGCGCAGGCCGGCGCGCACAGAGCAACCGCCAGCGCAAGGCACACAAGCCCCGGGAGGCATACGGCCTGGAGCGGCCCGGTTCGCCTGCCGCGCACCAAATAATCAAACGAGTTGGCAATGAGTGATATATTCATTTTGTTTATCCGTTGAATGAATTTAAGAGCCAGGATTGCGGACACGGATGCGTCAATCTTCCAGTTCCCACTCTTCGCCCACGATTTTGGGTTTATAAGCCGGCGCTTCGGTGGTGTCCTGGACTTCCTCGATGTTGAAGCGGAACTTGGCGGGCGAGTCGGCCGTGGACCAGTAGTAACCGTAGTGGCGGCAGGACAGGGCCCCGCCTTCGCCATGCACCCACTCTCGGCGGTCCCGGGCGTCGCGGCGCAGGTCAATGGCGTTCCACTGCACGGCTCCGTTGAAGTTGCCGCACGCGAGCACTTCGGTCCACCAGATTTTTTTGTCCGGCACGGGCAGCCCGTTCACGATGGCGTACTTGGTGTGCGTGAGCGCGCCCTCCAGCGGCTTGGAGATCACATAATCCGCGGGCAGATACGGCTCGAACGCCACCACGGCGTCGCCGCCCTTGGCCAGGGGCCGGCTGCTTTCATTGACTTTGCCTTCGGAGAACTTGAAGATGCCCACCTGCTTTTTGATCCAGCACCCGGTCTTGAGGGAATCAATGGCGAATGGTTCGCCGGGATCCAGGCGCACACAGTTCTGCAGGCCTGTGGTCATCTGATTCGAGAAGTCGGACAAATCATTTATTTTACCGCCATAGATGCGGGTGAGGCTCAGGTCGCCGAACAGGATGGATTCGGGAATCGCGGAGAACACGCTCATGAGCTGGGCCGTGTTGTGGGCCGCGAAGAACTGCCCGCCCCCGGCGCGCGCGGTCATCTGAAGCATGCCGTACTCGGGCGCATCTTTAGCCACGGTGTAGCTGACCACATGCGTGCGCGGCGCCAGGTCCCCGCAGCCGTAATTCACGCTGCTCTCGAACACAGTGGCCGCGGTCTCCACGGGGTTGCCCTCGCAGGTTTCGCCCCCGTCGGTAAGAATGATAATCATGGAGCGGTCATATGCGCCCGTGCGGCACACGTGCGCGCCGCCGTTATCAATGGCCAGGGCCAGGGGCGTGTTGCCGGAAGTAACCTGTCGCAGGCCGCGCAAAGACTGGCGCACCGCGGCGTAATTCGTGGTGAAATCATTGGCCACCGGCGTGCTGTAGCAGCCGTTGAACCGCATGACCGACACTTCGGGGCGCGGGGATATGGCTTCAAATCCGTCCAGCAGCCGGTCCACAGCCTTGATGGCGTCGTCGATTTTGCGGCCATGCCCATCGGGCGCCAGGTCGTTCATGCTGCCCGACGTATCCATAATCAGCAACACAGACACGCCCCCGCTCTGCTTGGCGGCGTATGCGCGCGCGGGGCACAGCAGGGCGCAGGCAAGAGCCGCAAACATCATGAGCACAACAAGGCGCGCGCCTTTGGTGCGCTGTGTGCATGCTCCCTGGTGTGCTTGGCGGCTCATGATTCTCTTTTCCCGTTGCTTGCTGCCAACTACTCTTTTATCTGCCATTCCTCGCCCACGATGCGGTTCTCGCGGTACGGGTACGGCCTCAGAATTTCCACTTCTTCGACATCGAAGTGGAAGCGCGCGTCTTTTTCGAGCACGGACCAGTAGAATCCGTAGTGGCGGCAGGACGTGGCGCCGCCCTCGCCATAGATCCACTCGCGGCGGTCCGTGTAATCCCAGCGCACATCCACGGCATTCCACTGGGTTGCTCCGCTGCTGTTGCCGCACACCATAATCTCTTCCCACCACACCTTCATCTCGGGCTCGGGCAGGCCGTTGACAATCACGTACTTGGTGTGTGTCATCTTGGTTTCAAGCGCCTGGGAGATGATATAGTCGGGGGCGGCCTTGGTGTCGAAAGGCAACACGGACTCGCCGCCGTTGAGCATGGGGCGGCTGCTGTGCTCCACGCTATCTCCGGTGAATTTGAAGATGCCCACCTGCTTCTTGATCCAGCACCCGGTCTGCAGGGACTGAAACACAAACTTCTGCGCGGGGTCCAGAAAAATGCACTTGCGCAAATCCACGTTGGGGGGCAGCAGGGGATCCATTTCCGCGGCGAACTGCGACAGGTCGTTAACCCGGCCGTCGTACACCGAACGCATGTCCGGGGCCGCGGCGGCGCGCGACGGGGCCGCGCACAGCATGGCCAGGCACAAAATCGCGCAAGCGATTCCCGCACCCACAACCTTATGTTTTTTCGTTAACTGAAATCTCATGTATTAATCCGCACAAACGGCGCGCAGGGCGGACAGTCACTTTCCCGCGGCGCGCCGCATCAGCATCGGCCTTTATTCCTTATCGATCTGAATATTATTCCTATATCAGAAACTGTGTCAATGGCAAACCGTTTTCATATCAAAATCAAAAGCAAGGGGAACAATGCTCCGCGCTGTTGAAATAACATGATATAATACCTTTGCACAACAGGAGAACAGGCATGGGAATCAAGGATTGGGCGTCGGAATTCCAGAGGTTTGTGGACGGCGGCATGGGCCGCGAAGTGCGCGCGCGCCTGGAGCGAGTTCCCGAACTCATGCGCGACGCGGACGCCGCGGGATACGACCCGTTCGGCGCCAACCGCGAGGACCTGGCGCAAATCATGCCCTGGGTCTGCTTTCTGTACAAATGCTACTTCCGCACCGAGGTGCACGGCCTGGAGCGTGTGGCCGCCATGAAGCGCGCGCTCATCATTCCCAACCACATGACCCCGGCGCCCGTGGACGGCCTGAACATCGCCGCCGCGTTCTTTCTGGACGCCGAACCCCCGCGCATGATTCGCGCCATAGTTCACTACATCCTTGCCGAGCTGCCGTTCCTCAACATGCTCGTGTCCCGCGCCGGGCAAATCATCGGGTGCCCGGACAACGTGCGCCGCGTATTCAGCGACGACAATATCATCCTCCTGTTTCCCGAGGGCGCGGGCGCGTTCCGCCTCTACAAGGACCGCTATAAGCTCAACGAGTTCCAGATCGGATTCATGGAAATGGCTATCCGCTACGACTACCCTATCATTCCCACCGCGATCATCGGCAGCGAAGAGTCCACCATGATTCTGCGCGAAGTCAAACCGCTCAATGGGAAATTCGGATTTATCAATTTTCCGATTACGCCCACGTTTCCGTGGCTGGGCCTGGCCGGCATTTTCCCCATGCCCGCCAAGTTCCGCATCTGGTTCGGCGAACCCATGGATTTTTCGCAGCACAAAGACAAGCTTGACGACCCGGATCAGATCCGCATTCTCGTGGATCAGGTCAAACAACGGGTTCAGGACATGCTGGACGAACACCTGGCCCAACTGCCCGCAGTCCCCTTTTTCTGACAGCCCCCGCCGGGCCTGGCGCAAAGCGGGAACAAATATTTATTGCCTGATATTGAATACACTCATTAAGATGGTTAAATAATGCAGAGAAGAATACTGGCCTGAGGAAATCAGAATAAGGAAAAACTTTTCCCAAGGTCCGGATTATATAGAAATGACTGGAAACCCAAGGAGGATTCAAATTATGAAAACAGCCAGAGCATTCTTTCTGACAGCCGCAATGGTTGCAGGCGTTCTGCTGGCCGCTCTGCCGGCCAGCGCCCAGCCCGGCCCCGTAGTGCTCACATTCATGGAGCGTGTGGAAGCGCAGACCGACGCCATATCCAGCACGCGCAACGTGAGCGGAGAAACATTCCTGTACAGCATGGTGTCCGCGTTCCGCAAACTGGACAAGAACGTAACCGGCAACGTGTACTTCCTCAACAAATACAGCATCGACGACAGCCAGAATGCGTCCAACATCTGGGGCCTTAATGTGGCGCGCACGCTCACACCCAAATGGAAAGCCGATGTGAGTTACTCGCACAGCAGCAACCCGCAGCGCAATGTGGTGCCCAGCAGTGACTCGGACCGCTTCTCGTTCGGCCTCACATTCAAGTACAACCCCATGGAAAAGGTTCGCCCGCGCTACACCCTCAAAACCACGTACAGCACGGGCACGGACTTCAGCGAAGGCCGCACCCTGTCCCAGAAGGTCAGCATGGACGACGACATCACGGGCAAATGGTCCTACGACGTGGGCTACACCTTCGTGTGGGGTCTTAACAGTAACGGCGTGAACCTGTTCAAAGAACACTACACCAACCAGTACCAGGCCGATTTCACATTCAAAATCGACAAAAAACAGCGCGTAACCCTGGGCTATCTGTACCTGGACCAGTTGTTCCACAGCGCCCAGACTCTTGGCGATAATTCCCTTACGCGCCTCAGCTACTTCTATTCCTACTACTGAAGAGCCGCGCAAAGCGCCAAAACCGGCGCACAGCATAAACAAAACTTCACCAGCCGCAGCCGACATTTCAGCTGCGGCTTTTTCATTGCCGCCCCGTATCCGGGCTGAATACACGCCAATAGCCATCCTGATTACCACAATATCTCAGGTGGAAACATGGCTTGCGATGCGTCGATAAAGCACTCAAACTTTGCGGGCAAGAGAGATTTGATTTGGAGTGCGGAGATTTATCGCCGCTTTCGCGGTGCGAGATCTTTCGTGATATGCCGACTTGTGCCGGGAATTAATTCCCGGCACACAAAGCGACAATGCATTGTCGCACTCCAAAGGGAAGCCGGTTCGATTTAAGACGTTTTTTGCTTAAACAGGCAAATATGCTAAGTTTGAATTGTTTCATGTTGCAAGCTGAAATACGGTGGTATTCAGGAAAACCATTGGCCCCGCTTTCCCAGAGGCAAATTGGAATCGGCTGAAATCATTTGATTTGATCAAGGGGAACCGGCCCCCGGATATTCATACGCAGGCCACGGCAAATCAAGAAAATAACGGTGTGAAATCGGGTTTTTATGGAAATTTATGACAATGATACAATGCGGCATCTGCCCGGTGGCGCCTTTGGGCTGCTTCTCGATAATCTGATCGTAAAGAGGATTCCGGAATCGGTAAACACGCATTAATGCTATTAACGGCCGTTAAGCCGGCATTTTATGCGTCCGCACCCGAATCTGTTGATTACCAGATCAGATCGGTATTGTCGCCGGTTCGGATTTCACCATCCGGGGAGCCATGAGTTCACGGATCTTCTCAAGGTCGCCCACACCGGTGCTTGCCTGGTAAACCTGGCACCGGTGATACGTGCTGTTGCAGCAGAATTTCTTGTAATCCTGACGGTATGGAACCATCAGACCCAATGCCCCGGTCTTACAATACGAGTGCCGGGTCTTGAAAAGAAACGGACACTGCATAATTAACCTCTGCCCCTCGCGCTATTCCACACACAAAATCAACACGGAACGCGCCTTTTTCTTTGTACCAATTGAATTGTGAAGTCAATGCCACATTGTTAACACCGTTTTATTATAACAAATATCTTAAAGATTTCAACTATTCTCATGATAATCAACAATATATTGGGGTTTTCGGCGTCATTTTTTATAATATTCGGGTAACCGGGCATAATGGACAATATCAGAGAAATTTGCATGCAAAACCACGGCTGCGGCTTGCGCAAGCATTGAAGTCCTGGCGCACTGCCTGTAAGATATTTTTTATGCTTTAAGCTATAATGTATAAAAGACAGTTTATGGCGGCTCCCTGCCCGCCATGAAGAACCGGGAAAACAATACATGGCCCATCTGCTCATAGCTGACGACAATGAAGGCATCAGAGAATTGTACGCAATCGAATTTGAAGGCCGCGGCCACCAGGTGACCACGGCATCGGACGGCGCCCAGGCCCTGTCCATGTGCCGTGAGCAGCGTTTTGACGCCGTGATACTGGATATCGGAATGCCCGAAAAAAGCGGCCTCGAAGTGCTGGGCGATATCGCCGTGTGCCATGGAGGCACTCCGGTGATTGTAAACACCGCCTACCCCATGTTTAAAATGGACTTCCGCGCCCTGCGCGCCAGCGCCTGGCTCACCAAATCGTCCAACCTCGCAGGCCTGTTCGAGGCTGTGGACAAGGTGCTGCGCGGGCCGCGCAACGCGTCCGGCGAACAAGGAGACAAAACCCCATGAAAGCCCGCTCCAACACCCTGCCCGTTCTGGCCCTTATCCTGGCAATCCTGTTCATGCTCGCGGGCCTGGTTCTGTTCGCCCAGCGCGGCATGCTCACCCCGGGCCGCTCCAGGGCACTGGGCGGACCAGGCGCGCAATCTCTCAATCCGGCCCCGGCGCGGCCCAGGCCGGACCCCAATATCGAACTGACCAATCTGCAGGAAGCTTTTGTGCGCATCGCACAGCATGTGAAACCCGCAGTGGTCAATATCAACACCACGGGCCGCGCCACGCATGGCGGCTCCCTGTTTGAATTCGACGATGAGCAACAGGACTTCTTTGGTGATAATGGGGATAAAGATGGATTCGAAATGCCCGACATCCCCATGGAAAGCATGGGCACGGGCTTCATCTTCGACCCCGAGGGATTTATCGTAACGAACAACCATGTGGTGGAGGACGCCGAGGAAATCACGGTTAAACTCAACGACGGGCGCGTGCTGGACGCGGAACTTGTGGGCGCGGACCCCAGCACGGACCTGGCCGTCATCAAGATTGATACGGACAAACCCCTGCCCACGGTGGCGTTCGGGAACAGCGACGCCATCAATGTTGGGGAATGGGCCGTGGCCATCGGCAACCCGTTCGGATTCGAACAAACGGTTACGGCCGGAATCATCAGCGCCAAGGGGCGCACTGTTATAGGCGCTGGCGCATACAACCCCTACAATGATTTTATCCAGACCGACGCGGCCATTAATCCGGGCAACAGCGGCGGCCCGCTCGTATCCATCGACGGCAACGTAATCGGCATCAATACGGCCATCTACTCGCGCATGGGCGGGTTCATGGGCATCGGCTTCGCCATCCCCATCAACCAGGCCGAACGAGTGATCCGCGACCTCAAAGCCAAGGGCAAAGTCACGCGCGGCTGGCTCGGCGTGTCCATTGCCAATATTGATAAAGAACTTGTCAAAGAATTCGATCTCCAAAAAGACAAAGGCGTGGTTGTGGTGGAAATTTTCAAGGGCCACCCCGCGGATGAGGCCGGCATTGAACCCGGAGATATTCTCCTGGAATTCGACGGCAAACCCGTGGACACAGTGCGCGGCTTGCAGCAGATGGTGGCCGAAACAGCGGTCAACGCCTCGGCGCCCGTGAAAATCCAGCGCGGCAAGAGCACCAAAATCCTTAAGGTCACCATTGCAGAACGGCCCCAGGATCCGGAAACGCTTACGCCGCGCCCCAAACGCTGAACAACACGGCCGGTTCCGCTTTGCCGCGGAACCGGCATTTCCATTTCCCAGGCCCGGTGCTTACCATGGATATAAAAGCCCCTCTGAATATTCCGGATAATCCCCGCACCCCGGCGCGCCCCCTGCGCATCGCCCTGGTGCAGCACAGGCGCAACCGCTTCGACCCGCCCGACAACCACAAACGCATGAACCAGATCCTGCCCGCCATCGAAAATGTGGACCTGGTTCTGCTGCCCGAAAACTGGCGCGGGGTCAAACCCATGTCCGGTCAGGAACTCGACGAGAATCTCGCCCAGTGGGGTGATTTTGCGCACAAGCAGAATTACACGCTGCTCACCGGCGGCACATTCATACAGCGCGGCGATGGGATCCAGGACATCTGCCATGTGATCGGACCCGATGCAAAGGTTATGGGCGAAGTCGACAAAATCTTTCCCTCGGAACCCGTGGGAGAGCGGGCCTATCTCACGGGCGGCGAGCGTTTGCCCGTGTTCGAGGCAGCAGGCGTGAAATTTGGCGTGCTCGTGTGCATCGACATGATGTACCCGGAGCTGGCGCGCTCCCTGGTGCAGCGCGGCGCCGAGGTCATCTTCAATCCTGCGAATATCCCCCTGGCGCGCATGGGCTTGTGGCACGCTCTTATCCGCATCCGCGCCGCTGAAAATACGATCTTCACGGTTTTTTCCACGAACACGGGCACCACGTACCCGGATTTTCGCAATGTGCTGGGCCACAGCGCCGCAGCCGCACCCTATGGCGAGCTGATTTTTGAAGCGGGCCAGGCCCCGGGCGTTCATATCCTGGAACTGGACCTGGCCGAGGCCGACGCCCTGCGCACACGATGGCCCTACGTTAAGGATCTGGACTCGGTGCATGATTTCTCCGGCGAAACCGTGGCCTTCAAATCCCGCACCCGCGCCTGAGGGTTCCGGCGCGCCAGCAGTACGCGGCACGCAATAGTCCCCCGCAAACAGGCACTGCGCCTCGGCTGTTTCAGATGTTCGGACACTTCCTTTTGTATATAATTGTTTCAAATCATTCGTAAGAATAGGTCGTGCCTATACGTTGTGTTAACAAGAGATTTGCACCTTTGGCCATGCAGCGTGCATATCCAGAAATACGCATCCCGGGAGACTGAAATGATCCGGCATAGATATTTTCTATATGCACTGCTCGCACTGGCCCTGGCTGTGTCGGGTTGTGGTGGCGCAGGCGGCTCGGACCGCGGAGCAACAGCCGGCGGCTCTGATGCCGTTTCCGATACAACCCAGTTAAGCGCCGAAGCCGCGGCCATAAACCAGGCTATCGCGGACGCGGGCGCGGACTGGTCTGCGGCGGACAACCCTATTTCAGACCTGCCCCCGGAACAACGCAAACAGCTCAACGGCGCGCTCATTGATGAAACGCGCACCGGGCGCACCCTGTCCCGGGAAGCCCTGGCCCCGGGGCCCCTGCCCCAGAGCATTGACTGGCGCAGCCACAACGGCCAGGACTGGATCACGCCGGTCAAAAATCAGGGCTCGTGCGGCGCATGCACCGCGTTCGCAGTCACAGGCGTGGCCGAAGCTTTGGCCAATATCGCAAGCGGCAACCCGGGCCTGGACAAAAATCTGTCCGAGGCGCACCTGTTCGCGTGCGGCGGCGCAAGCTGCTCCACGGGGATGTACACATCTTCAGCCGCTTCCTTTTACAGCGCCACCGGTGTGGTTGACGAGGCCTGCCTGCCCTATTCCGCCGAAAGCGGAGCGGCCGTGTGCAACAGCAAGTGCGCGGACTGGTCAGCCCGGGTCACCAAAACCGATTCCTGGGCCTATGTTCCCAAGAATGATGCGGACGCTGTGAAAGCCGCCCTGCAGAATGGGCCGGTCATGGCCGTGATCAAGGTTTACGCGGATTTCTACTATTACAACTCCGGCATATACCAATATGTGAGCGGCGCATACCAGGGGCTGCATGCTGTTGCCGTGGTGGGTTACGATGATGCGGGCGGCTACTGGATCGTGAAGAACAGTTGGGGCTCATACTGGGGCGAAAGCGGGTTTGTGAAAATCAAATACGGCCAGATAGATATTCTGCGCGAAGTGCTGGCCATGGTCATGCCCGGGCAAGCCGCCGCCGGTGTCACAGCCTCGGCAAGCCCGTCCGAAGTGGGCCTGGACAAGGGCGGATCCGTGGCCCTCACATGCGCCACCTCGGGCACGGTGAATGTGCTCGAAACCCGGTGCCACGCCAATCTCCCCTGGACTCCGCTCTCCACGTCGGAATCAACCACATGCACATACACGGCCACCGGCGACTACTATCCCGAATGCCGCGTGAACAAGCTGGTTTCCTCTGTTGTGTCCGCGCCCGTTCGGGTTACAACCGTCACGCTTCCGCCTCTTGGCGCTTCGGGCGGCCCCGATTCCAAACCGCAGTACGGACCCGCGAACGCGTTCGACGCGGACCCGGACAGCGCATGGGTGGGCCAGGTGAATGCTGGTTCGTGGGACCTGTATTACCGATTCAACGCGCCCACCGTCATTCATGCGGTCGCTCTCGAATTCTTCAACATCAATTACCTGCCCCAAACCATGACCCTGTCCACGAGCGATGACGGCGTAACATGGAACCAGGTCGGCAAGTTCAGCCCGTGGCCGCCCATGGAATTTTTGGGCGCAAGCACCACGTTCATAAAAATCCATATGGACGGCAATCCCGTGAGCACATACCCCTATATCAAAAACGTGTCCTTTGACCTGCCCGCGGGCCCGTGCAGCGGCGACTCCATCAGCTCATGGTACCGGCCCGAAAAAGCGTTCGACGCGGACCCGGACACGTGGTGGGTGGGCGACAACACGCAAACATCATGGATCCTGTTTTACAACTACGGCGCGCCCACTGCGGTCACGGCGGCGGATATCGAATTCCATTCCGTGAACCACATGCCTGCGCAGACTGTTTTGTACTGCAAATCAGGCGACACATATACGAGCCTGGGCGCATTCCCCATTGGCCCGGCCCCGCACCTTGCCGTGAACGCCACGTGCGACGCCCTGCGGTTCGACATGTCCAGCAACGCCACATACCCGCCCGCGGGGTATCCATTGATACACGACATTACCGTTACCCATTAGCCGTTTGGTTGTGCATCAAAAAGCCGTGGCCGGGCGCCTCGTTTTTCCATTTGTGGAAAGGCGCGTGGCGGCGGGTGCGCCTTATAAAATTGTGTTCTGGGAATTTCCCGATTGCACAATCGCTAATCAGCGACAGGTGTAAACTTCATAATTGCAAGGCGGATTTATGCGGGAATCAGCAGGCCCCGGTGTGCGTGGCCAGGGGTGGGACAGCCTGTGGCGAACAAGGCCAGGCGCAGTTCCCGGATTATGATGTCCAGGCGCGCGGCCGCGGCTTCCGCGCTGTGCAGGGCCGGGGCCAGCAGGGGCAGCGCGGCTGCAGCCATGTCCGCGCCCAGGCACAGGCATTTGAATACATCAACCCCGTTGCGCACGCCGCCCGAAGCGATGAGCCGCGCGTTTCTTTTTATCCCATACAAACTGTCGAGAATATCCGGAGCGCACAGGCCCCAGTCGCGGAACGTGCGGCACACCGCGGCCCGCTGGGGATCATCCTGCGCGCGCTGTTCCTCAATGAGGCCCCACGAAGTGCCGCCCTGGCCCGCGATATCCACGCCATAAACGCCGCACGCGTCCAGGCGGCGGAAAACATCCGCGCAAACGCCGTGTCCCACCTCCTTGACGATCACGGGGATATCGAGTTGCTGAACAGCGTCGCCAAGCAGAGCTCCAAGGCCCGTGAAATCCGTGGCGCCGCGCGCCTGCATGGCTTCATGAAGGGGGTTTATGTGAAAGATGAGCGCGTCCGCTTCCAGGGTTTCCACCAGGCGCGCGCAATCGTCAATGGAAAATCTACGGCCCAGGTCGGCCAGGCCCAGGTTGGCCAGGAGCGGGATATCCGGGCACAGCGCGCGCACGTGGAACGTATCCAGGGCGCCGGGATCGCGGAATACAATTTTCGCCGATCCCAGGGCGAGCGGCACGCGCGCAGCCTGCGCGGCGCGCGCCAGGTTGCGGTTGGCTATGCCCGCTTCGGGCGCGCCTCCGGTGAGGCTGGCGATCATAAAGGGTGCGGCAATGCGCCGGCCCAGAAATTCGCAGCCAGTATCCACGCTGTCCAGCGCAATCTCCGGCAACGCATTATGCACGGCGCGAAACCGGTCAAAGGCGGACCCGCGGCCGCCCAGGTCCTGTTCCAGGGCCGCGCGCATGTGGTCGAGTTTCCTTTGTGCGATATGGTCGTCGCCGGACATGGGCGCCTCCTGTTATCCGCTGGCGCTCTCGCGGCCGTTTTTTCGCATGGCTTCCAGCGCTGCATCGGCCAGAGCTTCGGGGGTGAGCCCGAAGCGTGCGAGCAGGTTGTCGCGGGAATCATCGGGTACATGGCATTGCGGCGCGCCGAGGATCCGCACATGGATATCATTCATGCCCAGGCGGTTTGCGGTCTCCAGGAACAGGCTGCCGAATCCGCCGTGGATCAGGTGATCTTCGATAGTTATGAAATCGCGAATGCCCTGTTCGTAGCATCGGGTTAGCAGTGTTTCGTCGAGCGGACTCACCGAGCGCACGTTCACCACCATGGCATTGAGGCCCTGGCGCGCCAGAATTTTTGCGGCGCGCGCCGCGGCGCACGCCATGGGGCCCACGCCCCACAGGGCCAGGTCCGCGCCCTGGGCCAGAATTTCCGCAGACCCGGTTTCCACGGGCGGGCGCGCGGCCGCGCGCAACGCGGCGTCCCCGGCGCCGGCCGGGTAGCGGATGGCCACGGGCGCATCCATGCTCAGTGCGTGCTCCAGCATCATGCCCAGTTCCACGGTGTCGCGCGGCGCCATAATATGAAGGCCCGGCATGTGCCGCAGGAACGCGATGTCCAGCAGGCCCTGGTGCGTGCTGCCGTATCGGCTCACCAGACCGGCGCGATCCAGGGCGAACACCACGGGCAGGCCCTGGAGGCACACATCATGAAACACCTGGTCGTAGGCGCGCTGCAGGAATGTGGAATACACGGCCACCACCGGGCGCATGCCCTGGGCGGCCATGCCCGCGGCGAATGTGACCGCGTGCGGCTCGGCCATGCCCACATCAAATATGCGGCCCGGGAACCGCTGCATGAGCGCCTCCAGGCCCGTGCCGGACGGCATGGCCGCAGTGATGCCCACGATGCGCTCGTCGCGCTCGCAAAGGCGGCCCAGGCTTTCGGAAAACGCGCGTGTGAACGAGGGGCCGGGGCTGCTGTCCGCGGCCGCCTCAGCGGTCTCTTTAGGCAGGCGGCTCACCCCGTGAAACGCCGCGGGATCCTTTTCCGCGGGCTCGTAGCCGCGCCCCTTCTGCGTGAGCACATGCACCAGCACCGGACCTTTGATGTGGTTGACTTTTCGCAACACGTTGATAAGCTCCCCGGTGTCGTGCCCGTCCACGGGCCCCACATAGGTGAACCCGAGTTCCTCAAAAATGATGCCTTTTTTGTAAGCGAGATACTTTGCCAACCGGCGTGCGGGCGCGGTGAGGATGCTGAGCGCGCGGAAGCCGGGCGCGGGGCGCTCCTTGAGTTCGTGCAGTTTCTGGTGCGCGCGCACATAGACGTTGCTCGTGCGGATGCGGTTCAGAGACCGGCTCAAAGCGCCCGTGGCCGGGGAAATGGAAAACGAATTGTCGTTGAGGATTACGGTGAGATCGCAACCCAGGTCGCCGGCGTGGTTGAGGGCTTCAAAAACCATGCCGCCTGTCATGGCGCCGTCGCCGCATACAGCAGCCACGCGGCTGGGAGCGGACTGCAAATCGCGCGCCGCAGCCATGCCCAGGGCCGCGGATACAGCCGTGGTGCCGTGCCCCGTGTCGAACGCGTCGTGATCGCTCTCAGACCGCTTGGGGAACCCGCTCACGCCGCCGGGCGTGCGCAGGGTTTCAAATGCCGCGCCGCGCCCGGTGAGCAGCTTGTGCGGGTAGCACTGGTGCCCCACGTCCCACACAATCCTGTCGCGCGGCGAATCGAACACCGTGTGCAATGCGATAGACAGCTCTACGATGCCCAGGTTGGACGCCAGGTGCCCGCCCCGCTCGGACACGCGCTCCACGATAGTGTCCCTGATTTCCCTGGCCAGGATCTCCCGCTCAGCCGGGCTGAGGGCCTTGACATCATCCGGGCCGCTGATGCGCGGCAGCACGGACAATGCAACGGGTTGCGCTGCGGCAACAGATTTTTCCGCCTCCACGGGCGCGGCGGCCTTTTTCAGCGCGCCAAAACGCCGCTCGCGGCCCAGGTAGTCGGCCAGGCACTGGAGGAAATCCTCGGGCATGAAGTCCGGCCAGTATTTTGTATGAAAAATGATTTCCGCATACGCAATCTGCCACAGAAGAAAATTGCTGATGCGCTGCTCGCCGCCCGTGCGGATAACCATGTCCGGGTCGGGCAGCCCCGCAGTGTACAAGCTGTCTGAAACAAGCTGCGCGGTCATGCTTCCAGGGGCCATGCCGCCGGTGCGCGCCCGCTCGGCCAGCCGCTCAAGGGCGGAAACGATTTCATCGCGGCCCCCGTAATTGATGCACAGGTTGAGCGTGAATTTATAGTCCCTGGACGTCAATTCCGTGGCGCGCGCCATTTTTTCCCGCAGCTCATCGGACAGCCGATCCGGGCCGCCGATAAAGCACAGGCGCACACCCTTTTTAGCAAGTTTGGGCGTTTCACTCTCAATATACCGGCCCAGCAGCTTCATGATGGCGTTGACCTCGGGCTGGGGCCGGTTCCAGTTTTCCGTGGAAAAGGCGTAAAGCGTCAAAACATTGACACCCAACTCCCCGCACAATTCCATAAGGGGACGGATGCGGCGCGCGCCAGCTTCATGGCCCGCGGTGCGGGGCAGGCCGCGGCGCGTGGCCCAGCGGCCATTGCCGTCCATAATCATGGCCACGTGCCGCGGCAGCTTATCCTTATGATCCAATACCTGCTGTTTCAGAGTTTTCTCGTCCACGGAAGATCCTTTCCCAAAAACCATGGCCGGCCGCGGGTGCGGCCCGCCGGATTTTACACATGCAGATTTTCTTTCAGCGGCGCGGATCCCGCTCGGCAAATTCATTGGCATAGCCATGCGCACCTTGCTTTGCAGGTCCATTATGACCGCCGCGGCGCGGCATTTCAATATATCATACATATTTTGAAATCTATTTAATATGCAAATTCAGAAGGAAAAGCGGATGCGGATCATTTCTGGGTGAAGATATTGATGCGGTCGTGCTGGCGGTCCAGGACCAGGAGCTTTTTGTCATCCACAACCCAGACATCTGTGGGCTGGGTGAACTCGCCAGCGGCCAGGCCGCCCTGCCCCACGGTGTCCAGCAGCAGCCCGCCCTGGAAGATGAACACCTGGCGCGCGCCCGTGTCGGACACGAACATGCGGCCGTCCGGGCTGAAATGTATGCCCGCGGGATTGGCCACTTGCCCCGCTCCAATGGTGGCCGTAACATTGCCGCCGCTGTCCAGGGCCTGGATGGCTGTGTTCGTGGTCACGTACACTGTGCCCGAAGTCGGGTCCACGCCAACGCCCAGGATGTTGGGCATATACCACTGCGCGATTGGCGCGCCGTTGGTGTCGTACTTGGCCAGGTAGCCCAGAAGCTTGTGCTGCACCACATAGATGGATCCGGCGCCGTCCACGGCCAGGGACACGGCTTTGGGCGCGTACCATCCGTGCGAATAAACGCCGTCCGTGGTGAACGCCTGTACGCGCTCGTATGCATCTGTCACGTAGATGAGCCCGTCGGACGGGTTGTATACAATGCCGCGCGGCTCGGTCATCTGCCCCGGGTAATTGCCGGGCGCGCCCCATTTCCTGATGAAATTACAGTCCTTGTCGTACTTCTCGATGCGGTTGTTGATGGAGTTGGACACGTACATGTTGCCCGCCGGGTCCGTGGCCACTTCCCACGGCCGGTACAATTCGCCGTCGGGCGTGGGCGCGCTGAAATGCGGCGGTATCTTGTTGCCGCAGTCATAGTCATAGGTGTACGGCTTGTTTGTGCCGCAGTTTTTGGTTATTGCCGCTTCGTTGGAGTACCCGCTTTCCTGCCCGGCCATGGAACTGTAAAACGCGGTGACCACGTAGAAGTACGTGGATCCCGTGGCGGCCGTGGTGTCGGTGTACGGGCTTGTGACATCCTGCTCCAGCAGGGTGTAGGGCCCGCCGGACACGCCGGCGCGGTAGATGTGGTACCCCGTGGCCTCGGACACGGAGTTCCATGTCAGCTCGATATCCGGGCACTTGAGCGCGGCCACAAGGTTCTGGGGCTCGGGATACGGGCACGTGAAATTGGCCACAAAGGCTTCGGGCGAATAATCCGATTTATTGCCCGGGTTTCCGTTTTCATAGCCCTGCACCACGTAATAATATGTCTGGCCCGAGGATGCGGGCGGCGTGTCCGTGTAGCTTGTGAGGGACAAGCCTGTTGCGATCTGGGTCCAGGGACCGCCGCTGGCGGTGCTGCGGAACACGGTGTAACGGTTGAACACGGGCGAGTTGGGCGCATTCCAGGTGACCAGCACATCCGGGCACATGGCGAGCGCTTCAATATCAAAGGGCGCGCAGTCCGTGGTCATGGTTACTTCATTGGACGGGTCGCTTTTCTTGGCCGGGTTTGTGGAACGGTAAGCAATAACCGTGTAGAAATACGTGGTGTGGTCCGCGGTTCCTGTATCCTGCCACGTGGTGGTTGTGATGTTGGTTCCCACGTCGGTCCACGGCCCGCCGCTGGTTGCGGATCGGCGCACGGTGTAGCGGTCCATGGCCGGGTCCCCGGACGGATTCCACGTGAGGATGGGCGTACACTGGCCCGCCACGGACAGGGTTACATCGCAGTCCACATCCACGTACGCTTCATTGGAATACCCGGTCTTGTCGCCCGGGCTGCCGCTCTTGTAGGCCTCGACCACATAATAGTACAGGCCCTGGCCCGGCATACTGTCAATGTAGCTTAAAGTGGACAGACCCGTGGCTATCTGTGTATAGGGTCCGCCGCTCGTCGTTGCCCGGTACACGGTGTAGCGGTCATAGCTGGAAGGAGACGCAGCCGTCCAGGTGATATCCGCGTCCGGACAGTTGAGCGCGGCCATTGTTACGGGCGGGGTTTTTGGTCCGCAATTCACAACCACGGTGACTTCATTGCTGTCCAGCGTCTGCGCCGGATTGGCGCTCTTGTATGCCACGATTTTGTAATAATATGTGCCGTTGCCGGGGTTGGGGTCCGTGTAACTTGTACTGGTCAGGGCAGTAGCGATAGTGGTATATGGCCCACCGCTTGTGGTGGCGCGCAGCACGTTGTAACGGTCATAGGCCCCAGGCGCGGCGGCAGTCCAGGACAGGCCCACATCCGGGCAATTCACAGTAGCCGAGGCCACGGGCGGATTTGTGGTGGACACAGGCTCCAGGCAGTAAACCTTTTTGTTGTCGAGTGTGGTGAAATAAATGCGGCCATTGGCAAGGGCCGGACCGCCTAATGCCACACCAACGGGTAGAGACCATTCCAGGTTATATGTACTGGCATTAAAAACCCTGAATTCCCGTATGGGGCCGGCGCCTGCCGCGTTGTCGAAGATATAGCCGCTGGCTATGGCCGGTGCAAACGGAGTGGAGCCACCCGATGTGCCCAAATAGATTTTTTTAATTTCGGCGCCGGTTGTGGCATTCAATACGTACAAATAATATCCATAATCTTTAATATACAATATATCATTGACAATTGCCGGGGTGGAATCGTATATGATCGAAACGGTATTGTATTCCCATACAAGAGCGCCCGTGTCAATATCCAGAGCAATCACTTTTCTATCATTCGTTCCGTAATAAACCCTGTTTTTGTAAAGCGTCGGCGAGGAGCCCTGGATGTTTCCGAGCGGTCCCTGCCAAATCAGAGAACCATTCGATTTATTCAAACAATATACCCTGCCGTTGGGGCCGCGGGATCCGATATACAATCTATTTCCATAAATCGAGGGGGAATTGTCGTCGAAATTCTGGGCGCCC
>Ga0351877_1073_pt2 | contig 27752 bp, 25 predicted proteins | sample BONcelFGM3001D13_FD_206775 | JGI IMG/M metagenome (GOLD analysis project Ga0351877, IMG submission 206775) | Enriched cells from coal bed in the Powder River Basin, Montana, United States - BONCAT cells FGM rep3 HSBNCT.FGM.300.1.D13 ...
GTTGTCCTTGGGATCAGGCGGCAGTTCGTCGATCTTAAGAATCGCATTAGCGAACATGCCCTGAAGCGGTTCAACCGCCTTGTTCGAGCCGCGAAAGTTCAGGTCAAGAGAACCCTCTTTTTGCGAGTAGACGTAAATGACCTCGAAGGCCGGGTTGTGAGGCCGACGATCAAACTCGTCATTGTTCCACTCAATGGTATGCTGCGAATAGTCCTCGGGATAGGCGAAATAATAATCAAGCGCCCCCCGGCGGAAAGGCTCAACCACGCAGTTTTTCCCCGCCCTTCGGTATAGTGGAAGTAATTGCGGATCAGCGCGGCCAGTTGTCGAAGACTGGCCGCGTCCACCGCAGCTTTGCGTTTAGGCATATTCTTGCGCTTGCGCCAATAGGGCAGTGTGTCTGCATGATAGAAGCGTGTAGCTCCCATCCAGAAAGTATTGTAATCCAGAAAGGCGATCATCGCCCGCTCGTAGTGATTGGACAGGGCCGACATCTTTTCGACAAAGACCTTGAGATCATCCGGGGTTTCCCGCATCTGCCAGTTTGCCTCGTCGATAATCGCTTGAAAGCCCTTTTCGCAGCTCATCTCGAAGATGTCCCGAAATTCAGCATCCATCCTGTTGCGTTGGGAGTCCGGCAGGGCCAGCCAAGCCTGAAACAGTTCATCCGGTTTCCCCTCCTTCATGGCGGAAAAGTCCATGTCGCCAAACAACCCCCGCACCTGAAAATATCGAGCAAGCAAGGGATTCGGCATCTGACGGAAGAAGGCTTTGGAAGAATAAATCCGGAGCATTAATTTGCCTCCTTGGGTGCGTTGCTTTCTGTATCAAATGAAAGGCTGAATAACCAACTATCCTCTTGTTCGTTTATGGCTTTCGTTGAGCAACGACGGCGCAATTAGCATGCATCCACTGCACGCGATTTTCAGTCACTTTCTACTTGCTTAAGCCGTCTTTGACAGGAACAGAAGCATTCTCAAATACCACTTGTGCATCCTTTCGAGTGATTACCGTATCGTAAAGACCGATGCTCTCGTTTTCGTGCTTGTTAATCCCGGTGTAGCTCAGGCTGGAATCTTCGTAGCGCTTAAACTTGTAGACCGCGTCGTTCATCAGGGCACTGTTGAAAACCCCCAGGCTGACGAGCAACTCAAAATCCTTCACAGTCATGCCCGTGACCTTCTTGAACAGGCCCGGTTCCAGTTGCGTAATCACATCCTTCAGCGAACGCTCGCGGTAATCAGTCAGGTACATGAAAATTGGAACCCGCGTGGCGAACTTGACGAGTTTCTCCTGAATCTGCTTTCTGAGGCTCTTATACTTCTTTTCCTCCTCTCTCAGTTCCTTCTTTTCCTTCGCGGGCAACTCCTCGTCATTAGCTTCCTTGCGCGCCGTCTTCACCGCCTCCGACTTGTTGATGATCGTCTCGATGTCCTGATTCAGGGTACGGAAACCCTCGATGCTCATGAGGGCATCCAGCGCATTCTTGTTGTCCATCAGGCGCCGCAATGTATCGTTGTCTACATTCACCAGCAACGCGCTTTCCCAGCGCCGCGCGAGAAGTGTTGCCGTCGTGCCGCTCATCGCCATATCGAGAATACCGGCGGCGTCTATCTGTTTCATGGAACTGCCATCGTAGGCCAGAACTGGAAGAAAGCTAATGAACTCCTCGACCTTCTTTTCCGGGTTCGCCTCGTTGACGTTCAAACGGCAACTGTAGTCGGCGATCTGCCGCAACGCTCGGTCCGGCGCGAAATCGAAGACGTAACATTCCTCCTTTATGATCTGCTCTTCGTTCGGGGAATCACCATCGGGGTTACGGACGGTCCAGGGAGACTGCACGCGGAAGGCCGCTTGAAAGTAGGTCTCCGGGCTGGAGGAATTGCGCAGCATGAGAATGCCCGTCCACGGCTTCACAGTCACGCCCGTGGTCAACTTACCACAAGACAGTGTGATGGTCTTTGTCGCAAGGGGATTGTCCATCGCCTCCTGAACTGGCGGTAAGGCGGCGACTCCGATTCCGGCGTCGCTCCCCGCCGCCACGATGACGTTGTAGTCCTGGTAGAACCGGTTCTGTTTCATCGCCAGCAGGTTGCGCATGGCGTGACAAGCCGCCACGCTGGGCAGAAACCAAAACGTATGCGAAAGGACATTCAGGAGTCGCACGTCCGAGAACGGCATCGGCGGTTTCTGCGCTCCAAGTTTTAGGTTATCAACGCTGGTAGGCATGAATGCGCCACGAATCAGGTCCAACCACTTCTGAACCTCGTCCTCATACTTGAACTTCGCCTTGTCTCCGATACCCTCGGCGGAGAAGAAGACGTTCAAGTCGAACTCGTTGAACTCGCCCTGCATGGTGATTTCTCGGATCGCATCCGGAAGTTGGTAGGTCAGGAGCACCATTCTGGGCAACGCGGCGTAAGGGTTCTTAGGGCCTTTCCAGTCTCTTTTGGCCCGCTGTTCGTCAGAATAGGTCCAGTTGTAGATTTGCTCTTCGATAAACTCGCCGGAAGCGATGGCCCGAAACGGTGTGCCGGACAGGTAGAGATAAGCATCCGTGGTGATGGGCATAATGTCTTCGATCTCTTCTTCCCGATCCTTCAGAAATTCCGCACCTTGGCCCGCACCGAAGGCCATCTCCTTCTCATCTTCTGCCTCAAACAGTTCCTTTGCGCTCTCCCGCCATGCGCCGTAGTGGTACTCATCCAGAATTACGCAATCCCAGTTGGTCGTGTGAACCCACTCGTTCTTCGGTTTGAGGCCTCCAACCGAGTTTCGTCCCAGATAATCTTGGAACGAGCCGAAACAGACGAATGGTTGCTTTACCTTCGGCGAGCCGTCAGGACCTAGATCCCGCGAAGAAATGAACGGCCAGCCCTTGAAGTCCACGTGACACTTCAAGTCCTCTTCCCATGCACTTTGCACCGCCGGTTTGAAGGTCAGGACCAGCACTTTTCGCCAGTCCATCTTCTTCGCCAACTGGTAGGCGGCAAAGGTCTTTCCAAAACGCATTTTGGCATTCCAGAGGAAGTGCGGCGGCTTGCTGCCCTTCTCCCGCCGCCAACTGGTGAAATATGCTGCCGTCTTCTCGACAGCCGCTTCCTGCTCCGGCCGCATCTTGAAATCCAATGACCGGTTCTCCTCGTTTAGTTGGCCGGTACGCGCGGAGATGATGGCCGCCTTGACTTGGGCTACATTACACCGGAACCATTCGCCATCAGGGTTCTTGATCCCGTTGAGCCGGAGCATCCGGTGTACGTCACGGTCGGTGAACACCGTCCCGTCGCTGCGCATGGCGGATTCTTCAAGGTGAATCAGGAACGGTGGTTTGCCAGGTGTCTTTATCGGGTAAATTTCATCGAGACGTTCCTTTGCAGTCCGCGTTGTGTACCCCACCTTCATCAGACCCGCGTATTGTGGATTCGTATCCTCGTAAGCGTAGATCGTGGGTCGCGATGCCGGGCTCGGCGGGAAGAAATCGTTACTCATCGGCTGCCTCTCCGTCTGCCTCCTCGCGATTTTCAGGCATCGGACGAACCACAGATTCAATGAAGGCGATCTCCTTCTTGTTCAAACCATACCGCTCATAGAGTTTCTCGTCGGTCCACTTGCGACTTAGGGGGAGATCGGGGACGAAGGCATAGACACCCCTGCCGGCATGCTGTGTCGCCTTTCGCAAGGACACGAGGAAGCGAGCAAAACGCGTCCGCAGGTACGCCGAGTATCGCTCCGCCTGTGTCTTGCTGTCGAACCGTCCGGCGACCAAGTACGTCTCTGAGCAGGCTTCTCCTGGTCCCGCAATAATGGGTCTTCCCAGGAACATTGTCTCGACCGCAGCGCTAGTGCCTTGGAGGCGTGTCATCAAGACCTTCCACTGGTCGATCCACTCCGGGTTCTGGCGAATGGCCGTGCGTTCGACCCAAGATATACGCTGTGACCCATAGAACTTGACAGGCTTCTTCAAGGCTTTGGGTGATTCCGCGCCGTGAAAATTAGTACGAAGTCCAAAAGGTTTGTCACTGGAAACCCGCCCATCTAGGGTCGGCTCAGGCTTGCTATGGACGCGGAAAGCGCGAACCTTGTCGAGGATGGAAACAGCCTCGTTCCGACGGACCAGAACGTCGTAAGCGTCTAAACGTCGTTTCATTGGTAAGCCGAGCGGTTTGCCGTCCCACATCGTTTGCACAGAACACGGACCGCTGTATTCGCGATCCCAGAGGAAGTATGAGACACCTCCTCGGATCTTCACGCCAGGAAAGCCGTCGTAAAGTTTCGGGTAGTCAACAAGGTGGGAAATACGATTGTCATGGAGCATGGAATTGCGAAACTTATCCAGCCCCTTTCCGCCTGCGAACCATCGAGAAGGAATAATCATCGTCAAGTAGCGGGGATTGAGTTTCTTTGCCTGCTCAACGAATAGGTGATAAATCGGTCGCGCGCTTTCCCCGAATCCACCATCGCTCAACTGGTAAGGCGGATTGCCGATGATCACGTCAAACTTCATATTGAAGATTTCCTCCGGCTTATCGGTGTGAATGAAGGCGTAGGCGTGGCTTTCCAATTCGTCGCCTCGTTCATAGTTCTTTTCGTCGGCCCCGCAGTAAATGCAGCGGCCATCCTTCCAGGCGTGCTTCACGCGCCCGAAAGAGATATTTCCTTCAGATTTGTCAAAGACTTCACAGACGGAATACTTCCCGTTGGCGGTCTTGGAGCAGTATACGGACCGGCGCGACAGCAGAGCGGTCATTTCCGTAATGGCGAGTCCATAAAGCTGGTTCATGAAAATGTGGTCCATCCGCTGCTGGCGATCGGGAATCTGAGTTTCCAGCGCCTTGTCGAGGCGCTTGGCAATTTCGCGCAGGAACACACCGGACTTGCAGCCGGGATCGAGAAAGGTGGCCTTCTCGTCGCACCAGAGTGTCGTCGGCAATAGATCAAGAACCTTGTTCGCCAATTGCGGCGGTGTGAAGACTTCGTCGCTGCTCAAATTGGCAATGCAGGAGAGCACGTCGGGGTTGTAGTTGCTACTGTTGAACACGGGCGATCTCCATGAAGTGAACCGGGGGATATTCCTTCACCGGGGTGGGGATGAACACTTCTTCGCCAAGATCGGAGAAGAGCAGTAGTTCCTTCATGCCTTCATGCTCTAGCAGGCCGTGAAAGCTGAAGTCCCGCCGTTTGAGCATGCTCCCGTTGACTGGCGACCATTCGGAAAAGACGATCGGCACTCGCGGTTCGTTCTTGGTCTTCAGATCAAGGGCATCGCCCCAGATAATATTGCGGTCAAGGATGAAGCGGATCGCCTCGCGGCATTTGTTTTTGGCGCGGTTCTTGAACAGCCGGGAATAATAATCGCAATCGAACACGCCATAGAGCCGGTGCCGACAATGCCGGACATTGTCCTCCAGGATGTCAATTCCGTAGATCGAGGTGACAGCCACGACGGCGTAGCGCTCAAAGTCCAGTTGCGACTTCCCGTACCGCTTCTCCGCGACGGCGAGTTTCCGTTCCAGAATCGCGGTCAGGAAGTTCCCGGTGCCGCAAGCCGGCTCGAGGATACGGGATTCTATTCGCTCAGTTTCCTGCTTCACCAGATCGAGCATGGCGTTGACCTCGCGTTTCCCGGTCAACACTTCACCGTGATCCGAAACTCGTTTTTTCGACTTTACCTGTTCTTCCATCGGTTTCTTCAGCGACTTGACAACTCGATTTTCCAACTGCACGTTAGTGCCCTACTGTGTATTGTCAGTAGCCCATTTAGCAACAGTATTGCTGAGAACGGCCTTCATCTCGATTGATTTACTGACCGCGTCGGTTATCTGCTAAGTCTCCATCGTGAAAAAGAAAATCCCGCTTTCCTGTTCGTAAAAGCGGGATTTTGCTCATTCAATCATGATCTTATTTCTATAAGTGCAATTCCGAATTGTAAAAATATTTTCTGACGCTTGTTACTCCTGGCTCAAGGGAATGATGGCGAAACTATATTCCACCGAAAATGAAAGTCAAGCTCTTTCTACCCAGCTTTGTTTCTATCTTTTCACGGCATTGAAAGGCAACACCTTAGCGCCAGCCTTTAGACCATCAAGATAATCCGCCCACGTCTGCATCATTCTCCGACGCTCTTCAAGGTGGGCCGTCCGGTTGTAGGCTCGTCCATTCGGATCTCGCACGGCATGGGCAAGCTGATGCTCGATGTAGTCAGGACGGACGCGCAGAACTTCGTCAAGGATGGTCCGCGCCATTGCCCGGAAGCCGTGGCCGGTCATGGTATCCTTATCGTACCCCATGCGGCGAAGTGCTGCATTGACGGCATTGTTGCTCATCGGCCGCGCTATGGACCGCCCAGACGGGAAAACGTAGCGGCTTGCTCCGGTTAATTCCTTCAGCTCCGTCAATATTTCCACCGACTGACGGCATAGCGGTACGATGTGGGCCTGCTTCATCTTCATCTTGTGTGAAGGGATATTCCACACAGCTTCATCAAGATCCATCTCCGGCCACTCTGCATGGCGTAGCTCCCCAGGGCGAACGAAAAGCATCGGGGCTAGCCTCAGGGCGCACTTTACGACAAAATGTCCCTGGTAGCCGTCCAATGCCCTTAAAAGGGGCGCAACCTCTTTGGGGTCCGTGAGCGCAGCATGGTGCTTTTCTCGCGGTTGCGGCAACGCTCCCTTAAGATCGGCCGCAGGGTCGCGCTCTGCCCTACCCGTTGCTACCGCATATCGAAATACCTGTCCGGCAATAGTCCTGATCCTGTGCGCCGATTCAAGAGCCCCCCGGCTTTCTACCCTGCGAATAACTGCGAGCAACTCTGGCGCTTTGATTTGATTGATCGGGCGTTTGCCGATCCAGGGGAACAGATCGCGTTCCAACCGGCTCATAATCGTGACGGCATGCCCTGGCGTCCACATCGGGGTGAATTTCGTATGCCATTCCCGGGCAATGACCTCGAATGTCTCTGTTTCTTCTGTTTTTGCTATCTTTTGCGCTTTACGAACGGCATCCGGATCAACGTTATTTGCTAAAAGCCTACGAGCATCTTCACGTTTTTGCCGTGCATTTTGCAGACTGATTTCCGGGTATGATCCAAAAGCGAGTTTTTTCTCTTTATTATTGAAACGATACTTAAACCGCCACAGCTTACCACCCGAAGGCGTCACCAAAAGGTATAACCCACCGCCGTCGAACAATGAAATTGGTTTGTCCTTAGATTTGGCTTTTTGGACCTTCATGTCAGTTAAAGGAACGATTCGCTTCGGCATGACGAAACCCCCTTTTGGGTACCCGCTTAAAATCTTGGGTACCTCTTTCCTGATTATGGGTACCTAAAATAGCCGGATTTCGATGAACTGTATAGCACACAATCGGACGCCTAACAACAAAAAACCCGCTATTTCTAGCGGGCTTCTGCACTTCTTTGAACTTTATGGGATAATCACTTGGTGGAGGCGGCGGGAGTCGAACCCGCGTCCGGAAATCTTCAGCTGCAGCTTCTACACGCTTAGTCCCCGATTTAAGGTTCGCCTCGGAGGCCTCCCGGGGACGGGATCCCTCGTCGGCTATCCTGTGTTTGGTTTCGCCTCACCCGCCACAGGAGATCAGGGTCGGCTATCCTGGCTGATTTTACGCCCTGTTCGAGCCGTCAGGAAAACCCGGCAGGACGAGGCTACTTAAGCAGCCTGTGCGTAAACGTAGTCGTTGGCGTTTACAGTTTTTCTACCTGTTTAAGGAGCCCGGTAGAAACCTCCGCGTGCGACTGTCAACATCAATTATCCCCGTCGAAACCGTGGCGCCCCCACTTGTACATCGGACAGGAACAATTTCAGCCTTAATTTAGCCTGCCTGCAGCGGGAAGTCAAGCAGGGATACCGGGAGCGGAGCCGGCTACCGGTCGGGGATGTCCATCTCGAGGAGGGCCGAGCTGAGGGACTTGCCGTGAGGGTCCAGCGCAAGCGACCGGGTGACCCCTCCTCCGAGGGCCTCCTGGAGGACAAAGTTGAGCGCTTCGATGTTCGGCATCTCGTATCGGGCGACTCCCCCTCTGACAAGCCCCGCGAAATGGGCCTTCACGCGCTCCGCCGTGACATGGCGCACAAGGTGCGGGTAATCCTCGGCGAGGAAAGCGATGACCGAGATGTTGGCCGTGTTCCCTTTGTCGCCGGCCCGGGCGTGGGCGATATCCCTCAGTTTCATGTCAGATCTCCTCGATGTGGAGGTTGGTCTTGACCAGGGAGCGCGGGATCAGCGCGGAGAGCATGGCGATGACCTCCCGGACGGCTTTCGCCGCTCCTCCCCCCCCGGCAGGCCCGTTGGTGTAAAGAGTCTCCACCTCGTTGCCGATTCGGAGGGCCTCGTCAAGGGTGCGGGTCCTGCAGGCCACCCGCAGGCGAACTTCGTAAGGCACCCCCCTGTCGCGGGGGATATTTTGCCCGTGAAGCGCATCGACACCGATGAGGTCCGTGCGGATCTCGTCATAACGGACGCCCGCGAGTTCCAAGCGCTCGAGGACAATATCTCTCGCGAGTTTCGCCCGGGCGACGGCCCCGGCCCCGCCGTAGCTGATCTGCCCCTCCCCGATGTAGCCGTCCAGGCAGCCGACGCAGACCTTGAGGGAGTCCGTCCGAGGGCATCCCCGGCCGCCACGGACCTCTACGGCATCTCCTCCTGACGCTTTAATCGTGACTCCCGTGAAGTCCGCCACCACGTCGGGCGTGATGTACTGCGAGGGGTCGTGGATTTCGTAGAGGAGTTGCTCCTTGCAGGTGGCCGGAGTCACGCGGCCGCCGGAGCCCTTCACCTTGGTGATGATGGCCGAACCATCTTCCGACACCTCGGCAACGGGAAAACCGAGCCGGGCCAGATCGGGCACGTCCTTGAGGCCCGGGTCGGCAAAATAGCCCCCCGTCACCTGGCCTGCACACTCCAGGAGATGGCCCACAACGGTTCCCTGCCCCAGGCGATCCCAGTCGTCCGGGCTCCAGCCGAATTCGAACATAAGCGGCGCGAGAAACAGGGAGGGATCGGCAACACGGCCCGTGATGACGACATCGGCACCCTTCTGCAGGGCCTCGCTCAGGGGCTCTGCGCCCAGGTAGGCATTGGCCGAGACGAGCCGGTCCTTGAGCCCCGAGACCCGCTCGCCGGTTTCCACGATGATGGGATTTTCCCGCAGGATCAGATCGAGGACGTCGTCACCGGTAACGGCCGCCAGCTTCAATCCCCTGATACCAAGCTGCTTTGCCGCCTTGCGGACGGCCTCCAGGGCGCCCAGGGGATTTGCCGCACCCATGTTGGTGATGATTTTGATTCCCCGCTCCCGGCAGGCCGGAAGGACAGCTTCCATTCGTTTCCCGAGAAGTTCGTCGAAACCCGTAGCGGGATCTCGCCGGCGGGCCTGCTGTGCCAGCGCGATGGTGCGCTCCGCCAGGCACTCGAAGACGAGGTAACGGATCGCCCCTTTTTCGGCCAGCTCCACGGCCGGCTCGATCCGGTCCCCGGCATACCCCGCCCCGCAGCCGATCCGTATTGTTTTCATCCCTGCGCCTCAAAAAAACGCCGGAGGCGGTGGCCTTCAGCTTCCTGTTCCTCGACGAATCACGGGCCGCCGACCGATCAGCGGTTTCTTCCCCGGATGGCCCGCTCCATTTCCCGCTTGTCCGTCCGTTTCTTCAGGTCCTGCCGCCGATCGTGGGTCTTCTTGCCACGGCCCACACCGAGCAGGATCTTCACCTTGCCGTTCTTGAAGTAGGCCTTGAGCGGGATCACCGACTGCCCCCTCTCCTGGGTTCTGCTGTAGAGTTTCCGGATCTCCTGCTTGTGCAGGAGCAGCTTTCGGACCCGCAGGGGATCGTGGTTCATGATGTTGCCGAAGGTGTAGGGGCTGATGTTCATTTCGTAGAGGTAGACTTCGCCGTTTTTCACACGGGCGAAGCTGTCCGTCAGGTTCCCCTTCCCTTCCCGGAGGGCCTTGACCTCGGTGCCCACCAGAGCGATCCCCGCCTCGTAGGTGTCCTCGATCTCGAAATTCAGCCCGGCGGTCTTGTTCCGGCAGATTGGCTTTTCGCCTGATTCCTTCTTAGCCACCTTGACTCCCTCGGGGCATGTAGTCCGTCTTCACGCGCTTCATGGCACGAAAGAGGTTGTCCCGGATGAGATGGTTGTCTTTCTCCAGCGCGTTGAGCAGCTCCTTGATGTAGCGCCTCCGGGAATTCCCGCTCGTGGGGCACCGGTTCCCGGCGACGGGGAAGTGCCTCTCGCGGGCGAATTTCTTGACCAGTTCCTCCCGGATGTAGGCCAGGGGCCGGATGATGTGGAGCGCCCCCGCGAAGATCTGCTGCTTCGGCATCATGGTGCTGATCTCGCGGCTGTAGAACATGTTCAGCAGCAGTGTCTCGATCATGTCGTCGCGGTGATGGGCCAGGGCAATCTTGTTGCAGCCCCGCTCGCCGGCGATCTCGAAGATGCGTTTCCGTCTCAGCCTCGAACACAGAAAGCAGGGGTTCTTCTTGTTATAATCGCTGTGAGACAGGGGCCCGATGTCCGTCCGGTCGATCACGCAGTCGATTTCCGTTTCTTTGAGGTAGGCTTCAAGCCGGGCGCTGTCCTCGCCGCTCCCGTCAAAGCCCAGATCGATATGCACCGCCAGAACGGAGTAGTCCCCGGGTGTGGAATATTTCGGGGTCCGCAACAGATCGAGGAGGGCCATGCTGTCCGTCCCTCCCGAGACCCCGACGAGAATGCGATCGCCCGGCTCGATCATGCCGTAGTCCCTGGAGGCGATCTCGAACCACTTGTTGAGGTGATTGTGAAGCCGGGTCCGTTTCTCCCCGTTTGGTCTGGTGTCGTTCACCGGATCGTTCCTTGCCCTGAGTCCGCTTTTCCCTGCAATTTATACCACATCGGCAGAGCGAATCAAACACCAATCGGACGGGGAATGGCAGCACTACGGCTTGCAAAATCCCGTTGTTTGAGATAATCAGGGGGCGGTAAAAGACAGAAAAGGGAGAGGAATACTAAGGAAAGGTTTATTTTACAGGAGGAGATATGAGCGAAATCATCCGGGTACACGCGCGGGAAATTCTCGACTCACGGGGCAACCCCACTGTCGAGGCGGAGGTCATGCTGTTGTCGGGAACCATCGGCAGGGCGGCAGTCCCTTCGGGTGCCTCCACGGGCGAGCGCGAGGCCCTGGAGCTTCGCGACGGCAACAAGGAGCGCTACCTGGGTAAGGGCGTCCAGAAGGCCGTGCAGAACGTCATCCTCAAGATCGGCCCTGAGCTGGTCGGGATGGACGTCTTCGACCAGCGAAGGCTCGACTACACGATGATCGAGCTCGACGGGACGGAAACCAAGCGCGCCCTCGGGGCAAACGCCATCCTCGCGGTGTCGCTTGCCTGCGCCCGGGCGGCCGCAGAGAGAATCGGGATGCCCCTGTACCGCTACATCGGCGGGGTCTCTGCCAAGGACATCCCCGTCCCCCATGTGAATATCATCAATGGCGGGATGCACGCCGACAACAACATGGACATCCAGGAGTTCATGATCATGCCCGTCGGCGCCCGGAGCTTCCGCGAGGGGATCCGCATGTGCGCCGAGGTCTTCCACAACCTGCGCTCGGTCCTCAAGGCGAAGGGCTACAACACCTCCGTGGGCGATGAGGGCGGGTTTGCGCCCAACCTGAAGTCCAACGAGGAAGCCCTGATCCTCATCGTCGAGGCGATCAAGAAGGCCGGCTACGAGCCCGGCGGCAACGTCTGCATCGCCCTGGATTCGGCGGCCAGCTCCTTCTACCAGAAGGGCAAGTACGTCCTGGCGGCCGAGAAAAAGCCCCAGAAGGACGCCGAGGAGATGGTGAAGTTCTACGGCGGACTCATCAAGAAATACCCCATTATCTCGATTGAAGACGGTTTGGCCGAGGGCGACTGGGATGGGTGGAAGCTGATGACGCAGGAACTGGGAAAGAAGGTCCAGATCGTCGGCGACGACATCTTCGTGACGAACAAGAAGATCCTCGAGAAGGGCATCGCCCTGGGGATCGCCAACTCGGTCCTCATCAAGCTCAACCAGATCGGCACGCTGACGGAGACCCTCGAGACGATCGAGATGGCCAAGACGGCGGGCTACACGACCGTCGTCTCCCACCGCTCGGGCGAGACGGAAGACACCACCATGGCCGATGTGGCCGTGGCCATGAACTGCGGCCAGATCAAGAGCGGCTCCGTCTCCCGCAGCGAGCGGCTCGCCAAGTACAACCGCCTCCTGCGCATCGAGGAAGAGCTGGGCCCCGCCTCCGTCTACCGGGGCCGCAAGGCGCTCTACAGCATCAAATAGGGCTTCGGGCGTCAGGATTCAGGCTTCCGGAACAAAAAGAGGCCGATTCAGTATGGCTGAATCGGCCTCTTTCTTGTACAAATCCCCCCTGCCCCCCTTTTTCAAAGGGGGGTCTTACCCGGACCCTGGACCCTGGACCCTGAACCCTGCACCCTGGGGTTACAGGAACCTGAAAATCCTCTGCCTCAATGCCTCGATCCGCCCCTTGTTCTCCGTGAGGGCGTAGAAAGTCCGGGGCTCCTTCTTTTCCTTCCGCTCCACGGCCTTGAGAATCTCCTCGTCGAGAAGCGCCTTCATGGCGTTCTGGTAGTTGGAGACGCTCTGGGCCTCGTTTCGCAGGATCTCCCCTTTCTTGAACATCCGGCTGCCGAGCTTCTGCACCAGCTTGAGGAATTCCTTGTCCGTGCGCATGTCTTTCTTCAGATAGGACGAGCCTCTCGTGACGACCCAGTAAGATTCGATGTAGTTCTGGATGAGACCGGCATAGGGCCGAAGATTCGTCCGCCCTTTCCCTTTCACCTCGATCCAGGCCTCATCGCCTTTCTCCAGGCCGGCGATCATCCCCCGGTCCAGCAGGTAGGCCAGGGCCTCGTGGACCTCCTCGGCGTCTCCTTTGCGGTGGTCGAAGATGAACTCGTGCCGGAAGAGCCGCTTGAAGAACTTGTAATCCTCCATGAGCGTCACCAGCGGGATCGCATCCTCGCTCTTCGAGAGGATGGAGGCCGCCACGAAGGAAAGCGGCACGAAGAAGTGCAGGATGTTGTTCTTGTAGTATTCGAGGTGAAGGCGCTTCTCCTCGTCGAGCGAAAAGACGACCTCGGCGAACTCGTCCTCCTCACCCTCCTCAGCGCCCATCTCGGAGATGACCCCCATGGACTTGAACTGATCGAGGGCGTCCTGGATGGCCCGTTCGGGGTTGGCAAAGGTGGACGCGATGGACACGCCGCGCGAAGCCAGGTAGTGGAACAGTTCGTAAATGATCTCCAGAAGATCGTTCCGGGTCAGGCCCCGTTTGTAATGGCAAAGCAGTGCCGCCGCGACGAGTGCGAATGGCGTCACGACGGAAACGCGGCTGATCTCGCTGACCACCTCGTAGCTCATTTTCCGGTAGAGGCTGCGGCGCTCGTCCATATCCATGGACTCAAGCGGTTTCTCCTGAGCCTGCAGGTAGGGTCGCACGTAGATCGGCTCGCCCACGTTCACATAGACGCGCCCGTAGCGCTTGTCGAGAAGCTTGCTGCTCTTGATGACGGAGGTGGCCTTCTCCTTCTCCTTCGCGGCGCCTCCCAGCTCCTGCAGGTAGGACTTCTCCTCCATGACGCGGTCATACCCGATGAAGACGGGAATGATGGCAAGATCCTGGTGCAGTTCCATGTTCGCCTGGATGACCATGGAGAGCATCCCGTACTTCGGCATGACCATCTTTCCCGTGCGGCTCCGCCCCCCTTCGATGAAAAACTCGAGGGGATACCCGAATCCCAGCAGTGTCTTGATGTAGGTCTCCATCACCTGCCGGTAAAGGAAGTTGCCGCCAAAAGTCCTGCGAATGAAAAAAGCCCCCGCCTTGCGGAAAATGTGGCCCAGCGGCCAGAACATGAGATTCGTACCCGCCGCGACAAAAGGCAGCGGGATGTTGTGCTTGTAGAAGACGTAGGACAAAAGCAGGTAATCGATGTGGCTGCGGTGGCACGGGATGATGAGACAGGGCATGCGCCGGGAGATGTCGCGGACCCGGGCGAGCCCCTCCCGGTCGACGACGACCCCGTCATAGACATTGTTCCAGAGCCAGGTGAGGGCCTTCTCCCAGAGCTCGATGTAGAAATCGCTGTATTCGGCGGCGATCTCGTCGAGATACCGCCTCGCCTGCTTCCGGATCGAGGGAAGGTCTTTTTTCGTCGCCGCGGCGTGCTGTTCCATGAAGCGAACGAGTTCGTTGTCCCGAAGCGCCCTGTCCATGATCTCCTCGCGGGACTTGACGCGGGGACCCAGGGCCGCACGCGTCTCGCGGTCGATCCGGCCGATGAGATCGCCTCTCAGCGCCCCGGCAAGCTCCGACGGGGGCCTGCCTGCAGCCTCTTTCAGCATGCGGGACAGGTCCGCCGGCTCCGCTGAGATGACGGAGGTGCGGTTCTTGTACCGGATGAAGGCGATGAGCCGCCTCAACCAACCGGGGTGTTCCTGGTCCCCGAAAAAGATTTCCACCAGGGGGCGTTCCTTTTTCTCCCGGCGCGGGCCGTAGGTGACGGCCACAGGGACAATATAGACCGGGGTTTCGAGGGCCTGCTGGGCACTCAGGAGCTGTGCGATCGGGTCTGCCGCATCGTCGCGCTCGGAGCCGCGCAGATAGATCACGGAGCTTACACGAAGGCGGGTGAGCCGGTCGAGGTCCCCCGTGGACCCCGGATCGGCAGGACGGCTTCCCAGCAGGGACCTGACGATTCTCGCGGCGGGCCTCCAGAGGAGCGATCCCGCCCCGTGGAAATACAGAGGCTGCGGGATGTTCTTCCTCAGGCCGAGATCGTGGAGAATGAGGCTGTTGAGACGGCTGCGGTATTTCAGCGCGTAGACGACGACCCCTCTTTCGGAAAGCCCCTTCAGGGCCTGCTCGCACTCGGGGTCCAGTTCCACGTTGAAGAGATATCGTGAGAGAAACCAGTAAAACGGAGGGGTGATTTTCTCCCCGGCGGTCCCGCCGTGAGGCTCCTCGATGCCGGCAGGCAAGCTGTGGGGGTCCTGACTCATGGCGCCTCCGGGGTCAATCCGCCACTTCAAAGTCATCGGTGAACTTCCGCCGCATGGTTTCCCTGACAAAAAACTCGATCTCGGAGGCCATGTTGAAGGACATGATCCGATCGACCAGTTTCCTGCACTCCTTCACCGTGACGGCCCGGATGACCTTCTTGATGCGAGGGATCACCAGCGCGTTCATGCTCAGTTCGTCGAGACCGAGACCGAGCAGGACCATGGTGTAGACGGGCTCGCCCGCCATCTCCCCGCACATGGCAACCTCGATGCCGGCCTTGTGCCCCGCCTCCACCATCCGGCGGATGAGCTTGAGCACCGCCGGGTGCAGCGGTTCGTAGAGATAACTGACCCTCTCGTTGACCCGGTCGATGGCCAGGGTGTACTGGATGAGGTCGTTGGTGCCGATGCTGAAGAAATCCACCTCTTTGGCAAGATCCTCGGCGATGAGTGCTGCCGAGGGAACCTCCATCATGATCCCGATCTTGACGTCCTTGCCGAAGGGGATGCCGTCGCGCTGGAGCTCTTTTTTCACCTCGTTGAAGATCCGCTTGGTCTCCAGCAGCTCCTCCATCCCCGAGATCATGGGGAAGAGCACCTTCGTCTTCCCGTAGGCGCTGGCCCTCAGGATGGCCCTGAGCTGGACCTTGAAGAGATCCACCTCCCGCAGGCAGAACCGGATGGCCCTCAGGCCCATGACGGGGTTCATCTCGGCGGCCAGCCGCGGGTCGGAAATGAACTTGTCGCCGCCTAGGTCGAACGTCCGGATCGTGGACCAGCGGATTCCCTTCGATTCGACAACCTTCTTGTAGGTGCAGAAATGCTCTTCCTCGGTAGGGAGGCGGTCCCGGTTGATGTAGATGAACTCCGTCCGGTACAGCCCGATCCCGTCGGTGCCGTGATGTACGGCCGATGCAATTTCCTCGGGGAACTCGATGTTGGCCCCGATGAGCACCCGGTGCTTGTCGAGCGTCGTGGCCGTCTTCCGGGCATTCTTGAGGAGGCTGTCCTCAATCGTTTCGTAGTGCCTTTTTTTCTCCTCGTAGCGGCGGATGATCTCCGGGTCGGGGTTGACGATGACGGCCCCCGCCGTCCCGTCGATGATGACGATGTCCCCCGCCTTGGCCTCCGACGTGATTTTCTCGAGCCCCACGACAGCCGGGATCTCGTAGGCCCGGGCCACGATGGTGGTGTGGGAGGTCTTGCCGCCCATGTCGGTGGCGAATCCCTGGATCTTCTCCACCTTCATCTGCATCGTATCGGCAGGAGAGAGATCGCGGGCGATGATGATGGCGTTATCGCCGATCCCCGAGAGGGTCTCGTGATGGACGCCGGCCAGGTTTCTCAAGATTCTCTGTCCGGCATACTCCACATCGCTGATCCGCTCGCGCAGATACTCGTCATCGACCTTGCTGAAGACGTCGTGATACTTGTCGAGGGTCATCCGCAGGGCCCACTCGGCATTGACCCCCTTTTCCTCGATGTTCTGGATCGTCTGCTTGATGAGCATCCTGTCCTTGAGGATCATGATGTGGACGTCGAGGATGTAAAGGGTTTCCAGGCCTTCCTGGTCCTTGAACTTGCGCTTGATCTCCAGCAGCTGGTTCTCGGAGTCCTTGATGGCCTTGCGGAACCGTCGGATCTCGTCCGCAACGAGGCTCCTGTCCTCGAGCTGATAACGGGAGATGGGGGCATCGACACGCCGGATCAGGTGGGCCACACCGATGGCCACCCCGGGGGAGACGCCGAGTCCCTGCAGGACGACGGTTCTTTTTGGCTCGCCGGGGTTCATGCAGCCTCTCCGAACTTGTCATCGACGAGTTTCGCAATGCTGTTCACGGCTTCCCGCGCATCGTCCCCGTCGGCGCGCACCACGATCCGGCTGTCCTTCGGGCAGGCCAGGGTGAGGATGTCCAACAGGCTTCTCGCGTCGACCTGGTTTCCTTCCCTCTCCAGGAACACGCTCGACCGATAGCGCTCCAGCACCCGGACGATCATGGCCGCCGAGCGGGCGTGAAGCCCGAGTTCATTCTTGATCGTGAGGGTCTTTTGAACGATCATCGCATCATCATCACAACGGCAAAAAACGTCACCGACCCGTAAAGGATCGCCAGGGGGGAGAGCCCCTTTCTCACGGCCAGGAAACTGGCCAGGACCACCAGAAGGCCTCCGATCTGCCCCGGCAGGCCGGGCTGAAACAGGTCATGAGACGATCCCGCGGCAGAGGCCAGATATGCCGCCCCCCCCAGGAGGATCGTGGAACACCACCGGATCCGCCTCGACATCGCAGGCAGTTCCAGGCGCCGGATGAACTCAACGGCGTTCCTGCCCTGCTGCCAGCCCGTGATGAACCCCTGGACCCGCACCCAGAGATGGACCGGGTTGTAGAGGATCAGGAACAGGAGCGGGGCAAGGAAAAACCCCTTGATCGCAAGGCAGAGGGCCGCAATGCCTGAGAACGGCCTGAGGGAGCCCCAGAAGAAGGGGTCGCCGATCGCTGCGTAAGGACCCATCAGGGCATTCTTCAGATCGGCCGTCTCCGAGAATCGGTTCTCGGCTTCGAGCCGGCTGACCGTTCCGATGATGGGCGCAGCCATATAGGGATGGGTGTTGAACCGCTGCAGGTGTCTGGCGAGGAGGGCCGTTGTTTCACGTTTCCCGGGCTCAGCCTCCGCCGCGGCGAGGGGAGCGATGGCATAGGCAAAGCCGAGACCCTGCATCCGCGAGACATTCCATGAAGCTTGTATCAAGAGCGATCTCGAGAATATCGTTAGGAGTATTTTCCTCTTCAACACTTGACCGATGCCGACTCATTGTTACATTAACTGAAATAACTGTTCAGCGGGTGCGTTCGGACGCAGGGTTTTATTAACACGAACCGGGGTATTAGTCAATGAATCTACGCGGCAAGCCCTGAATCGCGTTTCCGACGCAACCCGTTGAAGACCGGATTCCGGATCAATTTTGCGATCGCGACCCCGGGAATCCGGGATGATCGTTGATCGTTCGTAGCGCCTGACGCGAACGTGTCGAACGTTTCGGCCGGGTCTTTCATTTTTTTCAGGTTTCTTGCCGTTGATTTTGCCTTGACAGGCCTTATTTATTCTGTTAAAAAGCCTGCCGACAGAGTAAAAGAATAGGCTTGGTCCGAGCCATCCCACGCGGGATGGCCGCTTTTTTGCGGGGACCGGAAAAATCCCGGATTTGACGATCCGGTTTTTTTGCACTCATGCAGCGTCAACGTGAAAACATAAGGGAGGTGCGGTACCGTGGTTTGCCAGACGATTAAAGCAGGTGTCGAGTGTGCGTTCATGACGAAGAACGGTTGCGGTTTCATAGGCGCCAGCTGCCAGAAGATCGTGGAGCAGTGCGAAGGCTGCGGGAAAGTGATCGAGTACTCGGCCGAAAAATATTGCATGATCTACCCCAACCCGGCAGGCAAGTGGTCCGTGGGTGGATGCCCCCAGGCGACGCACAAGAAGGCCGTCAAAGAGGAAGCACAGAAGGTCAACCCCCTCAAGGCTTCGAAGAGAGCCGCAAAGAAATAACACCGGCTCGCCGGCGATCCCGCCCGCACCCGGTTGCACAGGTAAAAAAGCCGCTCCGCAGGGGATATCCCCTGCGGAGCGGCTTTTTCCGTCCCGCTGCGGTTCAGCTCAACAGATCCAGGATGGCCTTCAACTCCTTCTTGATCGACCGAAGCTTCTCCCGGCATTGCTCATCGGCCGCGCCGCCCTCCGGCGTTTCCCTGTGAAGTTCCTGAATCTTTTTCTTCGCGCCGGCGATGGTGAACCGGTCCCGGTAGAGGAGGTTTCGGATGAGGGCCAGCTCCTCGAGGTCTTTTTGACGGTAGAGGCGCTGTTCGGACTTTGTGCGGATGGGTTTGACCGTTTTGAATTCCGTCTCCCAGTAGCGGACGACGTAAGGCTCCACGCCCAGGATCTTGCTGACCTCGCCGATGCGAAAATAGGTTTTATCGGGTATCTCGATGTCCATGGGACAACCTCTCACCGGAAGATGCCCGTCGGGAAGCTGCTCCCATCCTCAGCGGAGAGGATTGTTGCGTCTTGCCTATTTGTGGTTCAAGGCTTTCTTGAGGACCTGGCTGGACTTGAACGTGAGCACCCGCCGGGCCGATATCTCGATCTCCGCGCCCGTCTGGGGATTGCGGCCCCTGCGGGAGTTCTTGTCCTTGACAATGAAATTACCGAACCCCGAGATCTTGACCTTGTCCCCCTTGGCAAGCTCATCCTTCATGATGTCAAAGACCGACTCCACAATCCGGGCCGAATCCTTCTTCGAAAATCCCAGCCTGTCGCAGACATTCTGAATGATGTCTATCTTCGTCATCGCCATCCTCCTCTTTTCCTTGCCTCGATATCCTGTTAGCCTTCCCCCCTGATTCTCGCACCGGTCGATTCCACGATCCTCTTTACGACCCGGCCGTGAACCTGACCGGTTTCATCGTCGGTAAGTGTTCTCGAAGGAGATCGATAGGTAAACCGAAGGCCCAGACTCTTCATGCCTTCAGGAATTCCCTTGCCGCTATATACATCAAAAACATCAGCCGTTTCAAGCAATTCTTCCCCTGCCTCCCTCACGAGGGAGAGCATCACTGCCGCATCCACATCCGCTGCGACGAGGAATGCCACGTCGCGGATCATGGAGGGGAACCGGGAGTACTCCCGGTAGCGGATTGCGGAATCCCCCCGGCCCATCAGGGGTTCCGACTCGATCTCGAGGACAAAGGCCCGGTTGCGCAGATCCATCCGCCCGAGGACATCGGGATGGAGCTCGCCGAGGCAGCCGATCTCCCTTTCGCCGAGGTGCACCCGTGCCGCCCTTCCCGGATGGAGATAGGGAATGGCCGTGTCGGACACGAAGCGCAGACCCGCCAGGCGCAGGCTGGAAGCCAGGTGTTCGAGCGACCCCTTGAGATCGTAAAAATCGGCAGCAAGACCCGGGAAATGCCAGTTTTCGCCGTAGCGCGCGCCGGTCAGGAGAAGGGCAAGCTTGTCCACCTCGCGCGGCAGCTCCCCGTCGCCGCGGGCAATGAAGATCTTTCCGAGCTCGAAGAGCTTGAGGTCCGGGGAGCCGGCGTTGACGTTGCGCCTCATCGTGTCCAGGAGCCCGTAGAGAAGTGTCGAGCGCATGACGGCCTGGTCCTCGGTGAGAGGATTGGCGATCCGTACGAACCGGCGGCGCTCATCCGTCGCGGGCAGCGCAAGCATGTCGGCAGACTGCTCGGAGATGAAGCTGTAGTTGAGAACCTCCGTGTACCCCTGGCCGTTGAGCGCCGTCCGGACGGACGACTCGAATTCCCTCTTCCGGTCATGGATGTCCCCGGGCGCCGGAATGGGGGGGATCGTCACGGGAATCCTGTCATAGCCGTGGAGCCGGGCGATTTCCTCGATGAGATCGATTTCCCGCCAGAGATCGACACGGAACGTCGGCGGGGTCACCGACAGCCTCCCCTTCCCTGCCTTCTTCACGGTCATTTCGAGGCTCTTCAGGATGGTCTCCACGTCTTCGGCCGCCACCTCGGTGCCGAGAATCTCCCGGACCCGTTTCAATCTGAGCGTAATGGGGCCCGACACGGTGACCTTTTGGGGATAGGTGTCGATATGCCCCTTGCAGACCGTTCCCCCCGAGAGATCGGCAATGAGCTGCGCGGCACGGTCGAGGGCCCTCACGACCCCCTCGGGGTCGATCCCGCGCTCGAACCGGAAGGCGGCATCGGTGCCCATGCCGAGGAATCTCGCTCCCCGCCGGATCGTGGAGGGATTGAAATAGGCGCTCTCGAGAAGCACCGCCTCCGTGTCCTCCTTCACCTCGGAGTTCTCACCGCCCATGATCCCGGCAATGGCCACGGGCTTGCGGCCGTCGCAGATCATGAGGGTCTCGGCATTCAGGTTCCGGGTCTTGCCGTCCAGGGAAACGAAGGGCTCGCCCTCCCTGGATCGCCGCACGACGATCCGTCCCTCCTCGAGGAAGCGGAAGTCAAAGGCATGGAGCGGCTGCCCGAACTCCATCATGACGAAGTTGGTCACATCGACGACGTTGTTGATGGCCCTCAGCCCTACGGCCTCGAGGCGAAGACGCATCCATTTCGGCGAGGGCAGGATGCGCACGCCCTTGATCATGCGGGCCGTGTATCGCGGACAGAAATCGGGGTCCAGGATCTGTACGGAAGTGAGCTTCGAAATTTCCTCGGAAGACTCTCTGAAGGCGATCTCGGGGTAGCGGATTTTCTTCCCGCAAAGAGCGGCCACCTCACGCGCAATTCCGATGATGCTCAGGCAATCGGCCCGGTTGGGCGTGATTCCGATGTCGAGGACGGTGTCCCGCAGCTCCAGGATATCGATGAGATCGCTCCCGATCGGCGTTTGGGCCGGCAGGATCATGATTCCCGACGCGTCGGGCCCGATGCCCAGCTCGTCCTCGGAACAGAGCATCCCCTCGGAGGCCTCCCCCCGGATCTTCGAGCTCTTGATGCTGTACCCGCCGGGGATCGTGGCCCCCACCGTGGCGAGCGCCACCACGTCGCCTGCTTTCATGTTCTGGGCGCCGCAGACGATCGGGAGCACATGCTCGCCCGTCGTCACCTCCAACAGGTGAAGCTTGTCAGCACCGGGGTGGGGTTTCATGGAGAGGATTCTTGCCGTGACGACCCCCGTGAACGCCGGGGTGTATTCCTCGACGGCATCCACCTCGAGACCTGCCATCGTGAGGCGGTCGGCCAGAGCCGACGGGGCGATGTCGATATCGACGTAATCTTTGAGCCAACGCAGACTGACTTTCATGGATGAGAACCCTTTGGGGGCATAAGGCGAAGGGCTAATGGCTAAGGGTCAGGAGGTTATTGCCTTTAGCCTTTAGCCTTTAGCCTTTAGCCTTTAGCCTTTAGCCTTTAGCCTTTAGCCTGATTGGAACTGTTCCAGGAACCGCCGGTCGTTCTCCGTAAAGAGCCGGATGTCGGAGATGCCGTAGCGCAGCATGGCGATCCGCTCGACGCCGAGCCCGAAGGCAAAGCCCGTATACTCCTCGCTGTCGTATCCCACGGCCTTGAAGACCTCGGGATCGACCATGCCGGAGCCCAGGATCTCGAGCCAGCCGCTCTGGCCGCACACCCGGCAGCCCTTGCCGCTGCACATGACGCACCGGATATCGACTTCTGCGCTGGGCTCGGTGAAAGGGAAAAAGCTCGGCCGGAACCTCACCCCGATCTCCTCGCCGAAGACGTGCTTCAGGAAGAACGTGAGGGTCCCCTTCAGGTCCCCGAACGTGACCCCTTTATCGACGTAGAGGCCCTCGATCTGGTGGAACATGGGGGAATGGGAGATGTCGGCATCGGGCCGGTAGACTTTCCCCGGCGCAATGACGCGCACGGGCGGTTTCTGCTTTTCCATCACCCGAACCTGGACCGGCGAGGTGTGGGTCCTGAGAAGCAGGTTTTCCGTGACGTAGAAGGTCGCCTGCATGTCCCGGGACGGGTGGTCCTTGGCCATGTTAAGGGCCTCGAAGTTGTAGTAGTCCAGTTCGACCTCGGGCCCCTCGGCAATGGAAAAACCCAGCGAGGCGAAGATCCCGCAGATCTCCTGCGTCACCAGCGTGATCGGGTGAAGCTTCCCGCAGGCGCCCCCCCGGCCGGGCAGGGTCACATCGAGGCGCTCCTGCAGGAGCTTGCCGTCCTTCTTCGAAGCCGCGATCCCGGCAAGCACCTCGTCGATGCGCAGCGAAAGGGCGTCCTTGACCTGGTTGGCCAACTGCCCCATGGCGGGCCTCTCTTCCGGCGCCACGCCGCCCAGACCGCGCAGGATCGACGTCAGGACTCCCTTGCGGCCGAGATATTTCGTCCGGATGGCCTGGATCGCCTCGTCTGTAACAGCCCCGCGAAGCTCTTCCTCGGCATCCCGCTGAAGCTTCTCGAGTTGCCCTCTCATCCCTTCGTCTCACCTGCCGCGATGCCGGCGATGACGGCAAACGCCCGGGGATCATGAACGGCGATGTCGGCCAGGACCTTGCGGTCCATGGCAACGCCCGCCTTCTTCAGCCCGTCGATGAAGCGGCTGTAGGAAAGGTTGTTGAGCCTTGTCGCAGCATTGATCCGCGCAATCCAGAGGCTGCGAAACTCGCGCTTGCGGGCCTTGCGGTCCCGGAAGGCAAAGGCCAGGGCGCGGTTGACGGACTCCGTCGCGAGACGGTACGCCCTGCGCCGGGCCCCGAAGAAGCCCTTGGCCAGCTTCATGATCTTCCTTCGTTTCTTTCTGCCTGTTACGCTTCGTTTTACACGTGCCATGATACTGTCTCCTGAACAGATTCTTTCCAGCTGTTTATAGGCTCTTAAAGCCTTTAGCCTGTTGTTAAAGAAAATAGAGGGGAGGCGGCCCCTCTATCCGAACGTTGCGATACAACCGACGACCCCGCAGATTCCCTCTACGCGTAGGGGATCAGCCTCTTGATGCCCTTCGTGTCCCGGGCATCGAGGATCGCAGACTTCCTCATCGCTCGTTTCCGCTTTGTCGTCTTCTTGGTCAGGATATGGCTGTGGAATGCTTTCTTCCGTTTTACCTTTCCCGTCCCGGTGAGAGAAAAGCGTTTCGATGCTCCCTTGTGTGTTTTCTGCTTCGGCATTGACTGCTCCTTGACGCGTTATTTCTTGGGGGATACCAACATAACCATGCTTCGCCCCTCGATCCGGGGCTGCTGCTCAACGGTGGCGACGCTCTCCAGTTCGTCCCGGATGGACTCCATGATCTTCAGGCCGATCGACGTGTAGGCAATCTCCCGGCCCCGAAAGAGCATGGATATCTTAACCCTGTCGCCCTCCTCCAGAAACTCCTTTACCTTCCGGATTTTGATGCCCCGGTCATGTTCACCGATCTTGGGCCTCAGGCGCATCTCCTTGATCTGGACGGTAGCCGCACTCTTTCTTGCCACCTGCATTTTCTTGCTTTGCTGGTAGGTGAATTTCCCGTAGTCCATGATCCGGCACACGGGGGGATTGGAATTCGGGGCCACCTCAACCAGATCCATGCCCACCCTTCCCGCTTCCGCCAGGGCCTCGGCAATAGGGAGTACCCCGAGCTGCTTGCCCTCGAAGTCGATGACCCGCACGTTCGGGACCCTGATCCCCTGGTTGATCCGAAGATTTTTGTCTATTGGACACCTCCTGCTCGATGGCGATATTCATCCCCTGAGGGGATGTTCCGTCTCGCTATTCGTAGCGGCTGCACTTTTCCCGGATGAGATCCACAAGGGCGTCGACCGTCATGGCTCCGAGGTTCTTGCCGTCTCGCTGCCGCGGGGAAATCGTCCCGGAAGCGACCTCCTTGTCCCCGATGACCAGCATGTAGGGGATCTTCTGGAGTTGCGCCTCGCGGATCTTGTGCCCCAGTTTCTCGTTCTTGAAATCCTTCTCCACGCGCACGCCGATATCGAGGAGCTTTCGGTAAACCTCCTCGCCGTAGGGGATCTGGCTGTCCGTGACGGTGACGAGTACCGCCTGGACGGGCGCCAGCCATACCGGAAAGGCCCCGGCGTAGTGCTCGACCAGCACCCCGATGAAGCGCTCGATGGACCCCAGGATGACCCGGTGCAGCATGACGGGACGGTGCTTCTCGCCGTCAGCGCCGATGTAGTTCAGATCGAAGCGCTCGGGCAGAGCAAAGTCGCACTGGATCGTGGCGCACTGCCACTTTCGTTTCAGGGCGTCTTTGAGCTTGAAGTCGATTTTGGGCCCGTAGAAGGCTCCATCGCCCTCGTTGATGTCGTAGACCATCCGGTTTCCCTTGAGGGACTCCTCGAGGGCAGCCGTCGCCATCTCCCAGTCCCTGTCGCTCCCGATGGAGTTCGCGGGCCGCGTGCTCAGCTCGACTTCGTACTCGAAGCCGAAGATGCCCATGGCGAACTTGACGAAATCCGCGATGGCCACGATCTCCGAGTTGAGCTGCTCGGGCGTGCAGAGGATGTGGGCGTCATCCTGGGTGAACTGCCGGACGCGGGTCAGACCGTGGAGAACGCCCGTCTTCTCGTGGCGGTGCACGGTGCCCAGTTCGAAGTATCGAAGCGGCAGGTCCCGATAGCTGCGGATCTTCGCCTTGTAGATCATCATGTGGGAGAGGCAGTTCATGGGCTTGATCCCGTAGCCCTGATCTTCCACCTCGGTAAAATACATGGACTCCTTGTAGTGGTCCATGTGGCCCGAACGGATCCACATGTGGTCCCTGAGGATCTGCGGACCCATTACGATATCGTAGCCCCGCTTGAAGTGCTCTTTGCGTTCCCAGTCCTCGATGATGGTCCGGAGCATCGCCCCCTTGGGGTGCCAGATGATGAGCCCCGGTCCCACCTCCTCGTTGATCTGGAAGAGATCCAGCTCCTTGCCGAGCCGCCGGTGGTCGCGCCGCTTGGCCTCCTCGATGAAGATGAAATACTCTTCCATCTCCTTGGGTGTCGCAAACCCCGTCCCGTAGATGCGCTGGAGCATCTTGTTGTGCTCGTCGCCCCGCCAGTAGGCGCCGGCCACATTGAGCAGCTTGAAGGCCTTGATCTTTCCCGTTGCGGGGATGTGCGGGCCCCGGCACAGGTCGGTGAAATCGCCCTGCGTGTAAAGGCTTACCGTTTTCACATCGGCCGGCAGGTCATTGATCAGCTCCACCTTGTAGGGTTCGCCCTTTTTCTTGAAGAGCTCCACCGCTTCTTCGCGGCTGACCTCGCGGCGAGTGAAGGGTGCGTCCTTGGCGGCGATTTCGGCCATGCGCTCCTCGATCTTCTTCAGATCCTCGGGCGTGAAGGTCGACTCGTAATCGAAATCGTAGTAGAACCCGTCCTCGATCGAAGGGCCGATGGTCACCTTCACGTTGGGGAAAAGCTCCTGCACCGCCTCGGCCATGACATGGGAGATGCTGTGACGCAGCACACCAACCCCCTCGGGCGTGTTTACGTTCACGGCGTCGATGGTGCCGTTTTCCGTGACCGGACTCGACAGGTCGATCAGCCGGTCGTTGAGCCTGGCGGCGACGGCATCCTTGACGGCGTCCTTTTTCCACGACGCGAGGATTTCCCCTGCAGCCAGTCCCTCTTCGAAGGACTTCCGGGTCTCGTCCGGGTATCTGATGTCGATTTTGCTCATCTTGCGATCCCCGATTCTTCCCCGTCACCGGCCCGGGGTTCGCTTTCACCGGGCTTCGGACAGTAAACAGATTGATATCATTCGGGTTTTAATTAAAGAAAGGGCATCAACGATTTGACGTCTTCTGATGCCCTTCACCGCAAAAAATGTAATGGTAGGCACGCAGGGATTTGAACCCTGGACATCCACCGCGTCAAGATGGCGCTCTCCCCCTGAGCTACGTGCCTGTTTCCATGCATCATAAAAACGGGTATTGAGTAACAAAAATATGCAATGATGTCAAGACAAAATCACGATTCTTCCGTATTTCCATCCCCCCGGTTGATGAGCTTCATCCCCTTCAGGAGATAATCGGCCCCCGAGATCACCGTGAAGATCGCCGTCAGCCAGCAGACGAACATAAAGGCCCCATGGAAGTTCTTTTCCGCACCGTCCATTTTCAGCAGGAGGGCGAAGAAGATGGTCACAAGCTGGAGCATCGTGTTTATTTTACTGACAAAAGAAGGTTTGATCTCGAGGTCTACAGACATGAGCGTCATCACCAGGATCCCTCCCAGGATGATGCAGTCGCGGCTGATGACGACAACGGCCAGCCATCCCGGAATCACACCGACGATGGCCAGCGTCGTGAACATGCTGATCACGAGTGCCTTGTCGGCCAAGGGGTCCAGGTAGGCACCCACGACGGTCATCTGGTTGAAACTCCGGGCGATAAGCCCGTCAAGACCGTCGGTCACCCCGGCAATGATGAAACAAACCAGGGCCTTCCCGTATTGCCCCTGGATCAGGAGAATCACGATCACCGGGACGAGGACAATCCTGAGAACGGTAAGGGAATTAGGAATGTTCACGGCGCGGTTCCCTTCCTCGAATCCTGTTGAGCCGCGTTAAAATTTCTGTTGTTTCGATCGGTGTTGGCCGCCACATCCAAGGCGAGACGGGAACCGGCAGGATCGAGGAACGAGGCTCAAGGATCGAGGATTTCTCTTGTACCTCGGTCCTCGTTCCTCGGACCTCGAACCTTCTTAACGAATTCCCGGTCCGTCGGGCAGGTTTGCAATGGCCTTCTTCACGGCCTCATGCACTACGTCCTCGAAAATCTTCGTCGTTCCGAGTTCAAGACCGCTCTTTGTGACCCCATAGTCGCGATCCGTTGCGCGGGACTCGAACCTCCAGATCGTGTCGCCCGTTTTCACGCTCTTGAGTTCGAAGACGGCCGCAACGTTCACAGGCGCATAAACGTAGCGGTATGTCGTGTTCGCCTCGAGGAGTGTCGTGTACATGACGGCGTCCACGCCGAGCATGCTGCCGATGACCTGGGGCGCAACCGTGCCGCCCGATGCTCCTCCGTCCCGTTTCCGTATATCGGCCAGTGCGGCATCCACCATCTCGAAGGGGATCTTCGGGTATCCCTTGAAGTAGAGCTCATCGAAGAGCTTTTCACGGAGCATCCGGGCCGCGTCGCTGCTTCCTGCCTTGACGTCCACGGGCAGGACGGCAATCATTCGGGCATCCAGCTTCCGATCTGTCGGTTGCGGGTCGTCCT
>Ga0351877_1085_pt1 | contig 27658 bp, 27 predicted proteins | sample BONcelFGM3001D13_FD_206775 | JGI IMG/M metagenome (GOLD analysis project Ga0351877, IMG submission 206775) | Enriched cells from coal bed in the Powder River Basin, Montana, United States - BONCAT cells FGM rep3 HSBNCT.FGM.300.1.D13 ...
GAGGGGCGTTTTTTGAGGGTAGATCTTTCGATTATCAAACTAAAGATGGTAAGTTACAGTGATTTTTTCGCTGCTTTTGTGAGTAGTATCTCAGATGCGCCGCAGCCGGATATTGAGAGCTGGCGGGATGAGTGGAAGGAGATTGAGAAGATTATCCATACGCTTTACCCACGTCTGCTCTATTTTGAAGATGATTCAAAGGCTATAGACAAACTGCTCTCCAACGGGGAGTATGTGGTTCACCACAGCGAAACCTATATAAAATATCATAACCCTCACTACCGACTAATAGAGGCCTCAATTTTTGAGGAGTTAATGAGGGATGCAATAATTGGATATTAGTTGCTAATCAAGATTTTAGGCAAGCTTTTTTAATAACACAACTGCGTAAGCCTCAACTCCCTCTTCGCGGCCTACAAAACCCAGCTTTTCACTGGTGGTAGCTTTAACCGAGATACAATCCGGCGGGCAGTTAAGCACACTGGCAACAGTGGCTCTCATCTGCTCAATATGGGGTGCAATTTTAGGTCGCTCCAGAGTAATTGTGATATCTGCATTCACAAGAGTATATCCTGCCCCGGTAATAAGGGCATAAACACGCCCGAGAAGAAGTTTACTATCTATCCCTTTGAACTCTGCAGATGTGTCCGGGAAGTGTTTTCCGATATCGCCCAGCGCAAGGGCACCAAGCAGGGCATCGCAGAGGGCGTGAAGAGGGGCATCGCCGTCCGAGTGGGCAATACAACCCTTAGTGTGTTCTATCTGCACACCGCATATCCAAAGGGGCAGTTTGTGTGCAAGTGCGTGCACGTCGTATCCGTTTCCTATCCTGTACATTTTGCGGTTCTGTTAAATTAAACTAGTGCTCCTTATGCAAAGCTACAACAAAATTCCTATAATTATTGTTATCTTTGTCTTCATAAAACGATGGTTATGGGTCTAAATTTTAGCTTTTTTAAAACACCCAAACACAGGGTATTCAACTATCAGCCCCTCTATTATGACGAGCGCAAAGAGGCTCTTCAGGATAGAATTGCCAAAGCCAGAGTGGAGGAGCAGGGCAAAGAGAGGGAGTATATTCCCGGGAAAAACATCAGAACCAATTTCCGTAAAGCCATTTATGAAAACCGAAAGCAGGCAGGCTCACCAATGGTAATGAGAATTATTGTACTGCTCTCATTATTAGGCCTTATGACAGCAGCCTATTATGTGGCTAAATCCATTGGCCTATTTTTTATTTAACTTGTAGATGATAAAGGTTCTACCCGGTCATATCTCCAATCTAATCGCAGCCGGAGAGGTGGTACAGAGGCCTGCCTCTGTGGTTAAGGAGCTTATGGAGAACTCCGTTGATGCGGGCGCCCAAAATATTTCGCTAATTATTAAAGACTCCGGAAGGACACTCATTCAGGTGATAGACGATGGGTGCGGCTTCTCGCAGGAAGATGCCAAAATGGCCTTTCTTAGACACGCCACCTCTAAGATCTCCACAGCAGAAGATCTCAACTCAATACACACATTCGGTTTCCGCGGAGAGGCCCTGGCCTCTGTATGCTCAGTTGCCGAGGTTACTCTTCGTACAAAACGGGCAGATGACCAGACAGGTTATGAAATTAAATACGCCGAGTCAAAACTCGTATCCGAGAATCAAACCTCCACACCTACCGGCTCAAACTTCGTGGTGCGGAACCTTTTCTACAATGTTCCCGCAAGGAGAAAATTTCTTAAGTCAGATGCCACAGAGTTTCGCCAGATAGTCTCTGAATTTTCCAGAGTGGCAATCACCCGTCCCAACATCTCGTTTCGGCTCACCCATAACAATGCAGATATCTTTCAGCTCAACCCTGCGACACTCAAAAAAAGAATCCAGGATGTAGCCGGCCGCGATATGGGGCGAGAGCTGGTAGAGATCTCGGTAGATACATCTCTCATAAAGATAAGTGGTTACATAGGTCGTCCGGAGGATGCGCGAAAGACTCCCGGAAACCAGTACCTCTTTGTAAACAACAGGTATTTCCGCAGCCCATATTTCCAGAAAGCAATTGTGAAGGGTTACGAAGGGCTCATTGCAGGTGACCTTCTCCCCTCTTTTTTTATATTTTTCGAGTGCGACCCGCACAAAATTGATGTAAACATCCACCCTTCAAAGACAGAGATTAAGTTCGAAGACGATTTTGCAATCTTTGATATCCTACACTCTGCCACAAGGGAGTCTTTGGGCAAGAACTCCTTTATGCCGAGCATAGATTTCGATATGGATGGTGCCCCCGATATCCCCAAAATCAAAAAAGGCTTTTACACCCCTCCTCCAAAAGTAGATTATGACCCGCTCTTCAACCCGTTCCGCACGGGTGCAGATGGGTTCCGTACAGGTGCAGATGGGTTTCCCGGCGGCGGCCAGGAGTCTGATGAAAACGGCGTTGCCGCGTTTGACCGCCGGTTTCACAGCGGCTATGGATCAACTCCTGCCGACTACTCAGATCCATTTAATCCGGATCCCCTCTTCTCAGATTCAGCCATCACTCAAAAACCTGTTCTTCAGGTGGGGGGCAAATATCTGCTTACCACCATTAAATCCGGTGTAATACTTATAGATATAAAACGAGCGAGAGAACGAATCCTTTACGAAAGATACCTGGAGGCACTCACAGAGGGAAGAAACCTCCCGCTGCAGTCTCTCTTTCCGGTCACAATTGAGGCCGACATTAAAACTGTGTCAATATTGCAGGAGAACATCTCAAACTTGAGATTTATGGGTTTCGATATCTCAATTGAAGAGAACTCCCTAACAGTAAATGCACTACCTAACGGGTTCAACGATAATTCAGACTCTCTTAGTGCCATAATTGACAGTCTGGTAAGCGATTTAAGCGAAGATGGCAGGGATTTTGGGAAGAAGTCAAAAGAGAGGCTGGCAGGGCAACTGGCAAAATCGGGATCATCCGGAAAGTATGAGCCGCTAAACAACCTGGAGGCACAAACGTTAATTGATACACTCTTTGCCTGCAGGGAGCCCAACTACACACCCTCCGGCAACAGATGTCTGGCAATTATGTCGCTTGAAGATATTGAGAAATTTATTTAACTATTAACACGAAAACAAAGAGTTATGTATATAAACAGAGGTACAGGTTTTTGGAGCAGCATTCCTCCGGTGGTGAAGAACCTGGTTATTTTAAATGGGGTAATGCTACTCATCACATTCCTTACCGGAGATTTTATGTATGAGAAGTTTGCTCTATTCTATGTTGAGTCACCCCTTTTCAAACCATATCAGCTGGTGACGCATATGTTTATGCACGGAAACTTCATTCACCTCTTTTTCAATATGTACTCGCTGGTAATCTTTGGGATAGCTTTGGAGCACGTATGGGGGAGCAAGAAGTTTTTCATCTACTATATGATTACGGGGTTGGGGGCAGCTGCCTTGCACTCACTGGTTCTCTTTTTAGAGGTATCCTCACTAAACACAGCCTATGAGGCGGGTAACCTTATGGCATCCGAGAGTATAACCAACATAATGAGAACCCCAACGGTTGGTGCTTCAGGAGCGGTGTTCGGGGTTCTGCTTGCTTACGGGATGCTATTCCCGAACAATGTGCTGCAGCTAATCTTCCCTCCCATTGCCCTTAAGGCTAAATGGTTTGTGATGATATTCGGAGCCATAGAGCTATATCTGGGATTATCCGACAAAGGAAGCAACATTGCCCACTTTGCCCACCTTGGCGGTATGCTTTTTGGCTATTTCCTCATAATATACTGGAAGAAGAAGAACAGAATGTATTTTTAGAATGGGTAAAAAGAAAAAGAGACTGCCCTGGCCAGTTGTGGTCTTTCTCCGCCTCATAATTGTGTCGGCGGCTGTTGCTCTGCTTTTTTCTTATCTATCTGCATATATAAGCCCCTCAATATCTTCCATCCCTCTCTTTTTCGGTCTCTACTTTATTCCGCTGGTACTGCTCAATCTGTTCATTCTCTTTGTCGGTGTTATCCGCAAAGCCGGAGTCGTATGGGTCACCTTTATCGTTCTCCTACCCTCTATTCTCTTTGCTGAGTTGTTTATCCGATGGGGTGAGATTAAAAAGGGAGATCCAGGTATTGCGTTAAAGGTGTGCACATATAATGTGGGGCTATTCTCTCAGGGTAGAGACAAGAGCTACGAAAACACCATAAGGGAGATCAATAATTTTTTAAAAGAGGAGAATCTTGCAGTAGTTTGCCTGCAGGAGTTCTACTCCAAAGACAGTGCTGCAGTAATGGAGCTCTTCCCTCAATACCCCTATCGCTATTATCATATGTTCAAATCTAGAAAAGGGCCAAGTTTCGGTAATGTAACTCTTAGCAAGTTTCCAATTGTGAACTCCGGGACTCTTACATTCAAGGGGAGTACCAACTTGTGTATATTCACAGATATTGAGCACTTTGGCAAGAGAATTCGTTTCTATAATACACATCTGGAGTCTCACAGCATCTCCTTTACCTCTATAATGAAGAGGATGAGGGAGAGCGAAAAGGTTACAGAGGAGATCTACGAAGTACACGATAAACTGGCGGGTACTTTCCGTAAAAGGGCACTTCAGGTGGACTCTATCCTAAAACACGCCGCAGCCACCGAACTACCATCAATTATCTGCGGAGATCTTAATGACACCCCAATGTCATATACCTATACAAGCTTAACATCCGAAAGAAAAGACAGCTTCCGGCAGTCCGGCAAAGGATTTAGTGCAACCTACTCTTTCCTTTGGCCTCTGCTTAGAATCGACTACATTCTCTATCCCTCCCCAATCTGGAGTAATATTCATACAACTCCAAGGGTAGAGTTCTCAGACCACTTCCCGGTTATTTCAGAGCTTATTATCCCTTAACTATGTACAGGATAGGATTTGATGCAAAGAGAGCATTTACCAACTTAAGCGGTCTTGGTAACTACAGCCGCCTTACAATCTCTTCTCTCTCAAGGATATTTAACTATAACGACTACTTTTTATACACCACCCGTTTTCGGGAGCACCCTCTGCTGGAGTTCTCTAACCGAAAGAACATTACTGTTCGTACCGCTTCGGGGTTAAAGGGTTACTTCTCGGCGCTTTGGCGCTCCTGCTTCATAAGCTCCATCGCAGAGAGCGACAAGCTGGATCTCTACCACGGCCTAAGCGGAGAGCTTCCGTTGTGCCCAATGTCTGCACCAAAGGTGGTGACCATTCACGACCTCATCTTTTTGAGGTATCCCGGGTTCTACAAACCTCTCCAGCGTTGGATCTATCGTAAAAAGGCTGCCCACGCAATAAAGCACTCCAGTAAAGTTATTGCAATCAGCAAACAGACTGCAGATGATATTATCGCTTTCTTCGGAACAGATCCATCAAAAATCGAGATAATATACCAGGGTTGTGACCCGCAGTTTTACTCCCCGGCTTCACAACAGATGATAGAGCGGGCGCGAGTGCTTTATAACCTGCCCAAGAGATTTATCGTTGCTGTGGGAACCGTTAAGGAGCGCAAGAATCTGGAAAATGTGGTGAGGGCTCTTCCCTCGCTTCCAAAAGATGTACAGCTGCTCTGTTTTGGCAAATGGACACCTTATGCCATAAAGGTTTGGGCAATTGCAGATAAACTGGGAGTCAAAGATAGGGTAAGGATGATTCACGATGCAGATTTTACCCTTTTACCGGCGGTATACTCTTTGGCAGAGTGTCTGGTCTATGTCTCTCATTTCGAGGGATTCGGGATACCCGTTCTGGAGGGAATTACCTACGGAATACCTGTTGTCACCTCAAAAAGGGCATCTATGCCGGAGGCGGGTGGAGAGGCTCCTTTGTATGTAGACCCAAGCTCAGTAGAGGAGATAGCAGGCAGTATTGAGATGGTACTATCATCTCCAACCCTTCGCAAAAGTATGATTGAGAGGGGGTTCGAACATTCAAAAGAGTTTCGTAACGATAAGGTGGCCGAAAAACTTTTCGCTCTGTATCAAAATATAATATCTAAACATAAAGAGAAAAATGGAACTAAAGAAAGCGGTAGATGAAGCGGTAAAGGTTCTCCGTAGCGGGGGTGTAATACTATATCCCACCGATACTGTTTGGGGTTTAGGTTGTGATGCCTCCAACCCTGCAGCGGTAGAGAGAGTCTGCAAAATTAAAAAACGTGAAAAGTGCAGCGGGCTAATAGTGATTGCTGCAGATTTTAATATGGTGTGCAGGCACGTAAAACAGGTGCCGGAAATTGCTGAGGAGGTTGCAGAGATGAGTGACAAGCCTCTCACAATTATCTATCCGGGGGCGTTTAACCTTGCAGCCAATGTTATTGCCAAAGATGGCTCAGTGGGAATCCGTATTGTAGATCACCCATTCTGCAACCTCCTGCTGGCAAAATTCGGTAAACCCATTGTGGCAACATCTGCAAACATCTCGGGAGAGAAGAGCCCATCCCATTATGAGTATATAGACGACTCAATTATTGCCGGTGCAGATTGGGTTGCAGATCCTTTCCACGAAGAGGGCTCTACCGGGAAACCATCTTCAATCCTCTACATTGGAGAGGGTGGAGTTGTAAAGATAATCCGCGACTAACAAAATCTAAAAATGATACACTATCTTCTTCTCTTGGTTGGATTTGTAATCCTTATTGCCGGTGCAGACTATCTGGTAAAGGGGGCATCATCCATTGCAAAAAAACTCAATATCTCTGACCTGATTATCGGGCTTACCGTGGTCTCCATAGGAACATCTGCCCCGGAGCTTTCGGTCAACATTATGGCAAGCCTGGAGGGATCAGCGGGAATGGCTATCGGGAATGTGGTAGGGAGTAATATATTTAACTTCCTGGCAATAATTGGGATAGCAGCACTAATCCGCCCAATAAATCTTAAGAGTTCACTCATAAAGATTGAGATCCCCTATGCAATCCTGGCATCAGCCGCTCTTCTTTTTGTTACTGCAGATGTTCTGCTCGACGGTAAAGAGGGGGTTATCAACAGGAGCGACGGGCTCATTCTGCTTCTTTTCTTCTCCATATTTCTGTACTATGTCTTTCTCTCTGCAAAAAAGGGGGAGATTAAAGAGAAGGATGCTACAGAACACCTAACAAAAACATACACTGTAGGGATTTCGTTGATTATGATTGCAGGTGGTTTGGCGGCTCTCATCTTCGGAGGAGATATAATAGTAGACCACGCTACCATACTTGCCCGGCAGTGGGGTTTCAGCGATAACCTCATCGGACTCACAATTCTCGCGGTGGGCACATCTCTGCCCGAACTCGCCACCAGCGTAGTTGCTGCACTAAGGGGCAACAGCGATATCGCTATCGGAAATGTTGTAGGTTCAAATATCTTCAACATCTTCTTTATCCTGGGTATCAGCTCCGTAATCTTCCCATTACCGGTTGCTCCCGAGAGTATTGCAGACGGTCTTGTAGCCGCTGCTGCAACCGCCCTGGTACTCTTCTTCGCACACCGTGGAAGAGGTCAGCGCATAGACAAGCTGGAAGGGCTGATTCTCATCGCCTCATACTTCTTCTACACAATCTATATAATTTTGAGGTGAGAGAACCTTGCCAAGCATCGTGGGTTATAATTGGCTACCAGCTATTTAGCAAATTTTAATTAATGTGTCCCAAATAGACGGCGGAGACTGCAGTTAGGGCTGCGGTCTCTGTTCGCATACGGGACTCTCCCATATGGAAAGCCAGAAAACCGCTGTGGGTGGCCAGTTCAATTTCGCTAACGGAGAAGTCGCCTTCGGGCCCTATCATCACTAGGATTTTTTGGGGGGCAAGAATTTGGGGGGGGTAATTGTCGCCCCGCTGCTTTTTTGATTGTTCAATAAGGGTGGTTATACTCTCACGATGGCTTTCCCGGCAGTGGCCGATAAGTTTTGTCCAACCCTCCCTCTGCTTATAATCCGTTATAAGTGCAGATGCCTTTGTCATTGGGTTTAGAATTGGGAGGCGAGTTTTGAGAGACTGTTTCATTGCAGATAGTATTAGTCTCTCTGCTCTCTCTTTTTTGAATACCCTCTTTTGGGAGTGCTCTCCCTCGAGCGGGGTTATCTCATCTATCCCAAGCTCAACAGCCTTTTCTATAAACCACTCATACCTGTCCGGGTTCTTTGTGGGAGCAACAGCCATATGCAGATAGTAATCTCTCTTCTGGTACTCCCTATCGCAGCTGATTATCTGCAGACGGGTCTCTTTACCCTGAGTTGATATAATCTCTGCAAGGTATAGACCCCCTGCGCCATCGGTGAAATTAATCCTCTCACCGGTGTTGTGTCGCATAACTTTGGTGCAGTGCAGCGACTCTCCGGCGTCCAGAGTGGCCCTGTCGCCCTCGATGTTGTTTGTGAAAAAGAGTTCCATAATAAGTACAAATATATTTAAAAAGGTTATTTTTGTCTAAAATCAGAATAAAATGTCTAAAGAACTTTCACAAAGGTACACAGCACTTGATGTGCTAAGGGGGATGACTATTGCCGGTATGATTCTGGTAAACAACCCCGGCTCCTGGAAAACCATCTTCCCTCCGCTCAGACACGCCGCCTGGCACGGATGCACCCCCACTGACCTTGTTTTCCCGTTCTTCCTCTTTATTGTGGGTGCAGCTCTCGCTTTTGCATTTGCAAAATACAACGACACACTCAACTCATCCTCAGTAAAGAAGATCCTAATAAGGACGCTATTTATCTTTCTTACAGGACTGGCACTGAATGCTTTCCCCTTCTATAACACAAGTCCCAATCCGGAACTCTCATTTGGTGAAAACTGGATGGTTTTCCTTCAGAATCTGAGGATTCTTGGCGTTCTTCAAAGAATAGCTCTTTGTTATATGGTTGGTGCACTCATTGCTCTATGGCTTCAAAAACCAAAGAAAATAATTGTTGCCGGCGTTATCCTTATGTTTTTGCATTGGCTGATTCTGGTGCTGTTCGGAGGTGAAGATCCTTTCTCTAAGGAGGGTACAATCTCCGGAAACATAGATGTTGCACTTATCGGCATATCCCACGTTTACAAAGGATTTGGAATGCCATTCGAACCCGAAGGATTCCTTGGTGTTCTCTCCGGTTCAGCCACAGTACTCTTTGGTTATCTCATTGGCGGTCATATCCGTAAGAGTAAGGAGAAGATTACGGCTGTGAGCGACCTCTACACAATCGGTTTGATCTCGCTTGGTGTAGCTATGGTTATGAGCATTTTCATCCCTATCAACAAGCCTCTCTGGACCCCATCTTATGTTCTTTATGCAGGCGGATGGAGTGTTTTGATGCTCTCACTCTTTATCTATTTCATAGACATCAAAGGAAAAGAGAAGATATTCTTCCCATTCAAGGCACTTGGTCTTAACCCGCTCTTCGCTTTTGCAATGGCAGCTATTATGTCCAGAACATTTAGTCGGATTATCCGCTGGGAGACAACTGTATTGCAAGATGACGGCACTATGAAGGAGACCACCGTCAGCGCCGCCAACTGGTTTTACCAGCACATTTGTGTCCCACTCCTGGGAAACAACCAATTTGGATCTCTCCTATATGCTCTGCTATATGTCTCAATCTTTACCGGAATGGCAATATTTCTTTACAAGAAGAAAATCGTTATCAAGCTGTAATCCGGAATCGTTAATAATTTATATTTCAAATTTTTAGAATGGCATATATCGGCTTGCTCTCAGATACTCACTCTGTTTTTGACAACAATCTCCGGGAGTTCTTTAAGGATGTAGATGAGGTTTGGCACGCCGGAGATTTCGGAAATATTGCAGTATCGGATGCCATCTCTTCGTTCAAGCCCCTGAGAGGGGTTTACGGGAACTGCGATGGTCAGGAAGTGAGGTTGGTTCACCCCTATATCCACAACTTCGAGTTGGAGGGGATGCGTTTTTTGATGATGCATATCGGCGGATACCCCGGTAGATATGACTACCGGGCCCAGCAACTGATAACCGCCCACAGACCGGATGTATTTATCTGCGGCCACTCACATATCCTTAAAGTTATTAACGATAAAAGAAACAACCTTATCTGCATAAACCCCGGGGCCGCCGGGCTGGAGGGATTCCACCAAGTTCGCACAGCACTCCGTTTCCACGTAGCAAATGGTGCACTACACGATATGGAGGTGGGCGAGTGGTCAAAAAATTTGAAGATTTCAAATTAATCGTAATTTTGTAATATTGATAACAAAAAGATTCAGCCTAACTAAATTCAATTTAAATTAATAATGAAAAAAACTCTTTTAGCTCTTTTGATCTTCTTTACCGGAGCTTTGTGCTTTGCGCAGCAAACACCGGTTACCAAGGCAAACTATGATCTTGCCGCCAGATTCTCACCTAAAAAGGTTAACAAGCTGGTATTCTCTACCGCGGTTACTCCTAATTGGTTTAAAAATTCCGACAAATTTTGGTACGTTTGGCAAACTCCCCAGGGAACATTTTATTACATAGCAGATCCTGCTACCGGAATTAAGAAGCCGGTGTTTGATAATGCAAAACTTGCAGCCGAACTTACAGAGATTGTTAAGGATCCGTTTGATGCTCAAAACATTCCAATTATGAGGCTCAAACTTGTAGATGACAAAAAGTTCACTTTTGAAATCAAGAGCACTCTGGATGTTGAGGTTAAAGATGAGAAGACAGGGAAGCCTAAGAAGGAGAAAAAAACACACGGGTTTGAGTATGATATTGCGACAAACAAGCTTACCGAGATTAAAGATTATAAATCTCCAAAGCCTTATCCGGGTTGGGGAAATGTATCTCCGGATAAGAAGGTTGTTCTCTTCTCAAAGAACTTCAACCTCTACTATATGGATATGGATAGCTTTGAAAAGGCCCGTATCAATGACGAAGATTCAACAATTGTAGAGCACCAGCTTACAACAGACGGTACTGCAGAGTTCGGTTACGGCTCAGGTAACAGCGATTTTTACGCAACAGATAAGGAGAAGAACAAAAGAACAGGTGCGTTTGCAGTTTGGTCTCCGGACTCCAAAAAGTTTGCATTTATTCGCTCTAACACCTCAAAAGTAAAAGATCTTTGGGTTGTAGATGTACTTGCAGAGCCAAGACCTAAACTCGAGAGATATAAATATCATATGCCGGGTGAGAGTGACTCTCCATCTAGGCACCTCTACCTGTTTGACCTGGAGAGCAAGAGCTGCAAAGAGATCAGCACAGCTGCTTTCAAGGATCAGGAGTTAAGGATCCACACAGAGCCTGCACTTAAGAAAGATATGTTCGACGAGATTAGACATAGTGTTTGGCAGGGAGATGTGAACAAATTCTATGTAACCCGTACCAGCCGCGACCAAAAGAGGATGGATTTCTGCGTTGCAAATGTTGCTGCAGATTCTGTAAAACCGCTCGTTAGAGAGAGTCTTAACACCTATGTAGAGTCAAGAAATGTGAAGTTTGCCTCAAACGGAAGCGAATTTATATTCTGGTCTGAGAGAAGCGGATGGGCACATCTCTACCTTTACGATTCAAACGGCAAACTGAAAAACGCAATCACTTCCGGTGAATATCACGTAGAGGATATTGTGGCTGTAGATCCTGCCCTTAAGGTGGTCTATTTCATAGCAAATGCAAAAGAGAGTGGTGAGAACCCATACTACACCCACCTCTACAGAGTAAATTTTGACGGCAGCAACCTCAAGCTACTTAACCCCGGCAACTTTAATCACGACGCACTTGCATCTGACAACGGAAAATATTTTGTAAACAACTTCTCAAGAGTAGACACAGCACCAAAATCTACACTTTACGACGCTAACGGCAAAAAACTTACAGATCTCGAGGAGGCAGACCTCAGCCAACTCTTTGCAATCGGCTATAAATTCCCTGAGACCTTCACCTTGAAAGCCGGCGACGGGAAGACAGACCTCTACGGAGTGATGTACAAACCATTTGACTTTGACTCGACCAAAATATACCCAATTATTGAGTATGTATATCCGGGTCCTCAAACAGAGGCTGTGAACGCCGCCTGGTCAAAGAGTATGGATAGGGTAGACCGCCTTGCCCAGCTTGGTTTTATTGTAATTACTGTTGGAAACCGCGGCGGACACCCTGCCCGTTCAAAATGGTATCACAACTTCGGCTACGGAAACCTTAGAAATTATGGTCTGGAAGATAAAAAGATAGCTGTAGAGAAGCTAGCTGCTAAACATAAATTTATAGATCAGAATAAGGTTGGTATCCACGGCCACTCAGGCGGAGGATTTATGTCTACTGCTGCAGTTCTGGTGTATCCGGACTTCTTTAAAGTTGCTGTTTCCAGTGCAGGTAACCACGAAAACAACATCTACAACCGCTGGTGGAGCGAACAGCACCACGGAGTGCTTGAGGTGATTACAGAGAAGAAGGACACCACTTTCAAATACAGTATCGACAGAAACTCACAGATAGCCAAAAACCTCAAAGGGAGACTTCTGTTGGTTCACGGAGATATAGACAACAACGTTCACCCTGCAAACACAATCCGTATGGTTAACGCCCTCATAAGAGCCAACAAAAGATTCGATATGCTTATGCTACCCGGTCAGAGACACGGGTTTGGAGATATGACCGAGTACTTCTTCTGGAGAATGGCAGATTACTTTAGCGAACATCTTATTGGAGATTACAGAGATGAGGTAGAAATTCCGCAACTAAATAACGACTAACAGGCTATTTACACTTTATAATTTTGTTAGTATATTTTTAATTATTTGTATATTTGTTAATTACTCATTAATGGGTAAGTCAGATATGTTATATTCAATTAAATAGTAGTTTTGCCTCCAATTAAAATTAATCAAATATGAAACTAAAAAAACTATCACTACTTCTTTTAGCTAATTTGGTTGCTCTTAGCCTAATGGCAGAGGGTTATCAGATAAATTCACAAAGTGCCCGCCAGGTTGGGATGGGCCATCTTGGAACAGCTATGAAGCTTGGCTCGGAGAGTATGCTCTTTAACCCTGCCGGCCTCTCATTTATGAAAGGTCAATATGAGGTTTCACTCGGAGCAAGTGCAATCTTCTCAAAAGTAAAGTATATGAATGACTCTTACTCTGTTGAGACAGACAATCCTATGGGAACTCCTCTCTTCGGATATGCAGGTTTCCGTATTTCCGACAAGTTTTTTGCAGGTATTAGTATTACAAACCCTGTAGGAAACTCACTGGTTTGGCCGGACAACTGGGTTGGTGCACACCACATTCAGAACATCTCCCTAAAAGCATTTTCGATTCAACCTACAATATCATATAAATTAAACGATAAGCTTAGCTTCGGTGCAGGTCTTATGGTTGATTTCGGTAGCTTCACAATTGAGAAGGCCCTTACCAGAATGGGCGCACTTAATGCTCTGGGCGGATTAAACCCCGCTTTCAAAACAGTATTAGATATGTATGCAAACGAGCCATCTGTAACAGCTAAACTGGAGGGTGAATCAAAGATTGCAATGGGATTCAACGCCGGTATACTTTACACTCCAAACGACAAACTGAGCATTGGTGTATCTTACCGCTCAAAAGTTATGATGGAGGTTACAGACGGAATGACAGCCGTAAGTTATGCAGGTCCAGAGATGCTCTCTATGATTACCACAGTAAACACAATGATGCCGGGTGCAGTTCCAATTCCTCCTATTGATGGCAAGAAGTTCACTGCTGCCCTTCCAATCCCATCTAACTTAAATGTGGGTGTTGCATACCAAACAAGCGAGAAATTACTGCTATCTGCAGAGGTTCAATATGTTGGATGGAAAGCTTACGACAAACTGACTATCGGTTACGGCAGTGATGCAGGAAACCTACAGCTTGTTTCCAACAAAAACTTCAAGAACAGTATGATCTATCGTGTTGGTGGAGAGTACACATTCTCAGAAAAACTTAACTGGCGTTTTGGAGCAATTTATGATATGACCCCTGTAGACAAAATGCTTTACAGCCCTGAGACACCGGGTGCCAACAAGCTAAGTATAACCACAGGTATATCATACAAACCAATTGATATGCTCACTATTGATCTTGGATTCCAGGCACTTGTAGGAGAGAAAGTAAGAGGATATGTTCCGGAAACCTGGAACCCTACAGTTAACTTCGTGGGTGACTACAAAGCAACTGCTCTTATTCCTGCTCTTGGCTTTAAGTTCAATTTCTAAAAAAATAACTACTTTTGCCATAGGGAAAAGACTATGCCAAAAGAGATCCAAATTGACCTGTTTTTAGAGTTATCTAAAACAAATCCGATAATAGATGTCAGATCCCCGGGAGAGTATGAGCACGCTCATATTCCCGGGGCTCTTAATTTACCCCTGTTCTCCAACGAAGAGAGGGCAGAGATTGGTACAATATACAAACAGAGAGGGCGGGTTAAAGCTGTGCAGAGGGGCCTGGAAGTGGTGGGTCCCAAACTGGCAGGGTTTGCAAAGTTCGCACTGGCGCTCAAGAGTGACAATATCCTTATACATTGCTGGAGAGGTGGGATGAGAAGCTCATCTATGGCCTGGCTTCTGGAGCAGGTGGGCATAGAGTGCACGCTGCTCACCGGGGGTTACAAAAGTTACCGTGGTCACGTGCTAAAGAGCTTTGAAAAACCGCTTAAGATTGTTCTTTTAGGGGGATATACCGGCTCGGGAAAGACAGATCTAATAAAGCTGTTAAAAGAGCAGGGGGAACAAGTTCTGGATCTTGAGGGGCTGGCTTGCCACAAAGGGTCTGCATTTGGAGCAATTGGCCAGGGGGAGCAACCCTCTAGCGAACAATTTGAAAACCTACTCTCCCTGGAGATGGAGGCTCTGGATGGTGAGAAGGTGGTGTGGATAGAGGATGAGAGCCGCAATGTTGGCAAAGTGTTTGTCCCCGAACCCCTTTGGATGCAGATGAGGGTATCGCCCCTTGTAAAAGTAGAAACCCCATTTGAAGCTCGTGTAGAGAGACTTATGAGAGATTATGGCTCTTATCCTGTAGAGATGCTGGCTGCGTCAATTAAGAAGATAGAGAAGCGGCTGGGTTACGATAAATGCAAACTTGCGCTTGAGGCCTGCGAAAGAGGAGATCTCGAAATTGCTGCACAAATCTCGCTGCTATACTACGACAAAGCTTACGGCAATCAACTAGAAACAAGGTTTGGAGAGACTCTCCCACACCTGCCTTCGGTAAATTTTGACGGAGGCAACGCAGTTGAGTTTGTAGAGAGATTAAAGAAGATTGCTCAAGATATTAACTTTGGGGCTTTATAAACAGCCCAAATAAATCTGACGAAATAAGATGAATGAGAGAGATTTAAACAGAAAAATTGCCTTAATGATTACTCGTGACGGAATGGGAGAGGCCACAGGAGAGCTGAGTCATATCCTCATCAAAAACTACCTTACACTTTTAAAGAGCGAAAACAGAGTTCCGGCATATATCTGCCTCTATGCAGATGGTGTAAAACTGGCGTGCAGAGAGTCTAATGTTGCTCAGGAGCTTAAAGAGCTGGAGCAGGCCGGTTCTAAGGTGATAATCTGCAAAACTTGCCTAAATTTTTACAACCTCCTGGATAGCGTTGAGTGCGGAACAGTTGGTACAATGCTAGATATAATTGATGTGCAGCACAATAGCACTAAGGTCATAAATCTATAGAGTATAATAAATGGACACAATAAGACTCACCCAGTTTAGCCCGGGAGCGGGATGCGGCTGCAAAATTGCCCCAAAAGATCTTGAGGAGATCCTTAAAAACAGTCGTTCTCAAAAGGTGTTTGAAAATCTTCTCGTCGGGAATGACAGTAAAGATGATGCCGCGGTATTTGATATTGGTGATGGACGAGCCATAGTGAGTACAACAGACTTCTTTACACCTATTGTGGATGACCCGTTTGATTTTGGAAGAGTGGCAGCTACAAATGCAATCTCAGATATTTACGCAATGGGTGGAACTCCGCTTATGGCAATTGCTATTCTGGGGTGGCCTCTGGATAAACTCCCTGCAGACATTGCAGGCGAGGTGATTTCGGGTGCCAGAAGTGTATGCGACACTGCAAATATTCCGCTTGCGGGGGGTCACAGCATCTCCAGTGCAGATCCCATTTTTGGCCTTGCAGTAACCGGTCTGGTAGATATCTCTCTGGTAAAGAAGAACAATTCTGCAACAGTTGGGTGCCTGCTTTTTCTCACAAAACCTATTGGAATTGGGCTGGTAACAACTGCGGAGAAGTTTGGAGTGGCTCAGGAGAGCGACAAAGCAATCGCACTGGAGCTAATGACCACCCTTAATACCCCGGGGATGAATCTGGCCCGTATTGAGCAGGTAAAGTCTATGACAGATGTAACCGGGTTCGGCCTGTTGGGTCACGCCCTGGAGATGGCACAAGGGAGCAACTTAATGGCGGTAATCCGGTACGATATGGTCCCAAGGATTCCGGGGGTAGATAACTACATCAAACAGGAGTGCATTCCGGGTGGTACAAACCGCAACTTTGCAAGTTACGGCACTAAAATATCTCCACTTACAAAACAGCAGACAGCACTTCTATGCGACCCGCAAACCAGCGGAGGGTTGCTCATTGCAATAGAGCCTCAGGGAGTGGATGAGCTAAAAGCTCTTGCCGCCAAAGAGAGCTTCACAATTACCGAGATAGGATTTCTCACAGCCAAGAGTGGTGACTTCGATATTCAAGTAATCTGATTTGTTATCTTTGTAAATAACTAACACAACAATTGAACGATGATGAAAAAAATCTTAATGCTTGCCCTAACAGCTGTTATAAGCTTTACGGCTTTGGCCCAGGGTGTTATAACCGGAGCCGAGTCGGTTAATGAGTACCTTCCTCTTTTAAAGGGGAAAAAGGTTGCCATTCTAACCAACCAGACAGGTATTATCGGCAAAAGCCACCTTGTAGATTCACTTGTGAAACTCAAAGTTAATATCGTTGCAATTCTCTCACCGGAGCACGGTTTCCGTGGCGAGGCAGATGCAGGGGAGCACGTATCCAGTTCGGTTGACGAGAGGACAGGAATTCCAATAAAATCTCTCTATGAAGGTAACACGGGCAAACCATCTGCAGACCTTATGAAGACAATAGATGTGCTTGTGTATGACCTGCAGGATGTGGGAGTGAGGTTCTACACTTACCTTACCACAATGGCTCGTATGATGGAGGCGTGTGCAGAGAACAAGGTTAAGATGATTGTTCTGGACAGACCTAACCCTATTGGTTTTTATGTAGATGGTCCTATCCTGGATATGAAATACAAATCGGGAGTGGGCTGGTTACCAATCCCAACCGTTCACGGAATGACTCTTGGAGAGCTTGCTATGATGATCAATGGAGAGAAGTGGCTTACAAACGGAATTCAGTGTAATCTTACAGTAATTAAGTGCAAAAACTACACTCACGCAACTCTATATGAACTCCCTGTGAGACCCTCTCCCAACCTGCCGGATATGAGATCTATCTATCTTTACCCATCTACCTGCTACTTCGAAGCTACTCCGGTTAGCCTGGGCCGTGGTACAGATGTTCCTTTCCAGATTTACGGCCATCCCAATATGAAGGGCTACGATTTCAAATTCACTCCGCGCAGTATTCCCGGAGCTAAATTTCCGCCACAGCTTAACCGCGAATGTTACGGGGTAGATCTAAGCAAAAAACCTTCGATAGAAGAGATCAATAAAGCCGGGATAAACCTGGAGTATGTAATAGATGCATACAACAACCTAAACCTGGACGACCACTTCTTCCGTTCGTTCTTCGAACTGCTCATTGGCCGCGACTATGTAAGGAAGATGATTAAAGATGGAAAATCTGCAGCAGAGATCAAGGCTATGTGGGCAGATGATGTTGCGAAATTCAAGATCCAGCGCAAACCCTATCTTCTATATCCGGAAAAATAGAGTTGCTATAACTTAAGAATCCGCCAAGGGCTTAGAAGGTGACTTCGCGTGATTCGTCGTCAAGAACAGATATCTGCACTTTGAGAGTATCATCGGGCAATATCTGTTCTATCTTTTCCGGCCACTCAATAATACAGAGCTCTCCGCTATAAACATACTCTTCAAACCCTATGTCAAAAGCCTCCGATAGCTTGTCAATTCTATAGAAATCAAAATGATATACCGGTGACCCATCTGCCTTCAAATACTCGTTAATAATTGAGAATGTGGGGCTGTTCACACCATCTACCACCCCCAAAACCTTACATAAAGCCTTGGTAAAGGTGGTCTTTCCCGCCCCCATAGAGCCGTAAAGCGCAATAATCTTATTGTTGCCCGCCATCTCCAAAAAGTTGGCCGCCGCTTTTTCTATCTCCCTTAAACTCCTAAAAACGATCCTATTTTGCATTCTTCTAAATATATGCCTTCAAAAAACTCAATGCAAATATAGATAACTTTAGGCCCTAAGATATATTGTTAGGCGAGAATTGGGAAATCTTTACAAAACTTAAGCAGAGAGATAGTTTCTGTCCGTAATTTTGTGCGGACGAATTTCTTCATTCCCCCATCCATCAACTCACCCAAGCCATTCAACATACCCCTGTCACTCATACTTTCGAGTTGGTCAATGCATTTTTTGATATAACCCTCAAGCGACATTTCCGTACGGACTTCTATAATCTTTTTGTTTAAAGGTGTCTGCTTTTGCAAAAAGAACCAGATATCAAAGATATCTCTGTTCGTTACCTCTCTTCTGTCAAGCAAAGCACACAGTTTATGAGCGAACATATCCGGGGCAACCATTACCTTCATATGTATCCCCAGCAAATTTTTCAGTTCGTAATGGTTATCCCACTGTCGGTTTGAGATTTCAACTTTTAATTTCCGTTCGCCCACTCCGTAATCCAAAACCATAATCGGTCCGTTAAACTTCATTGCCTCATCGAATATTTTACCATATTTCAACAGAATCTTTCGTACCTTTTCATATACCTCTTTTTCTTTTTTCACATCGAGCAGATTAAAATCCAGATCAACCGAGAACCGGGGCAAATCATAAAAAAACATCAATGCAGTCCCTCCTTTGAAACCCAGGCAATTCGCCAACTCAATATCGGAATAGATATCTTTAAGTATCTGCACCAGAAAAAATTTATGCTTGTTGACACTAACCATTTGAAAGCAGTTTTTTTACCCTTACCGAAAGTTTTTTTGAGTTATATGCCGGCAAAAATTTGTTTATTAGAGTATTGTCCAGAGGATTGAGATTATCGAAATGGTATGATGTATTTAAATAGAGAGTATCCAAAAATGCTCGCTCGGGTGTGGCGATATTTACATTGCCCATTTGAATGATACCTTGCGTGACAATCAATGTTTCACTCTTTATTTTTCGATAGGTGTAGATGCTCCCTTCTATATCTACACTCCGGCTCAAATAGCTCACAGCTGTTATGCGCTCATCATACTGAAAAACGATACCAGCCTTTAGAAGTACATATTCAAGTGAGATATAAGAGGGAGTATAGAGTGTGCAGGCCAACTCTTCGGGATTATATTCCTGTTTGACATAAATGCCTTTTCGCGGACGGAACAACTTTCCCTTGTGAACGTAGTAATTCAACCGTTCATTTAGTTTCTTAAAATTACTCTCCCCTATAAGCATAGCGATATCTACAAGTGTGAAAACACTTCGCTTATCACTATAAATCGATAAGATTATATCTCTTTTTGGGGAACTACTCATTGGATTTATTTAAATGTTAAGTTCACAAATGTAGAAGATAATTCTGACTTGTCAAAATGTTTTACCCGCTTAATCTAAGATATCTTTCATTAGATTTTCAACTCCCCCTATACTGAATAGCTTCGGCAAGATGGGCGGTGGAGATATGGGGGGAGTGGTCGAGGTCGGCAATTGTTCTTGCAACTTTAAGAATCTTCCCGTAGCCGCGGGCAGATAGGTAGTTAGCGCAATTTTCTGCAACAAGATTTTTCTATAAATCTAATAATCATATACATCCTGATGCAAAAAGCGCAACTTTCTGTAACAAAAGACAATAACCTTTTTTTTACACATCATTATTTAACTTTACTTCAATAAAAATAATGAATAGTTATGAAGCATATGTTTTCCAGTCTTGCAAATTGAAAAACCGCTTTGTCATTAACTAACAAATCAATACCTGGCGAGGCAATAGATTTATAAACTTAAAAAACAAAACGGCATGCAAATTTACCACTTTTTTATTGATCTATCATTAAAATCAATGTTTCATTATTTACTTAATTATAGGTAAATAACAAAAACAAGTTAATCTAAAAATTAAAATCAAAAAAAATGAATAAAAAAATAAAACTAATCGCCTTTATAGTTGGATTAACATTATTAAATACAACTATAATTTACGCCACAGATGATGGAGATGATTCAGGAAGTGGTGGAACAGAAACATACAAGTGTTTTGTTGGGACCTATACCAATGAGGGGGTTGGAGAACGTACAATATGGTGTGGGGATTGTAAGGCCCATTACAAAAGCAACGTAACAGGAGAGGGAACATGTAATAAATAATGAATTTTTTTACTTAAATTTTGCATTTATGAAAAAGAAATTATTTGTAATTTTTATAATTACAACCTTCGTCGCTAATCTCTTTGTTCTATTAACTCCATTTTCTGCCTCAGCTCAAGCTTCTGAAGAGGAAGCAGAGCCACCAGTGTTTTTCCATTGTAGATACGGAGATATCTCATCCGATGGGAATTATAATATTTGGTGTGGAAATTGTACTCCAAAATGGGTATGGCCTCATGGAACTGGAACGTGTAGATTATTTTGATTTATTATGAGAATCTGTTTATACTCTCTAATCTTTTCTATTTTATTCATTTCATGCAATAGAAAGGAGACAATTACTGTTATCCCTGAGAGCAAATTACTAAAAGTAAAAAAGGTTGTTGAATTACCAAATTTATTAATTTCGGATATTCAGGTAAAAGGGGGTAACGTAATTTTGTTAAACTATAGCAAATCGGACAAAGTTCTTTTTGTATATGATGCTGAAACTTTCAAAGAGAAAGAAAGTTTTGGAGAAATCGGCATGGGACCTAACGAATTTCAGATGCCAATGTTTGCAAATTTTAGTGTAAATGACTCAATAATAACCGTAAATGATTTGGCTTTATTCAAGATCGTTGATATCAATGTACTACAGCTTAATAAAACGATTGAAAATAGAATTCAACGAATAATGGATATTGATAAAAGTCTTTATTACTGTAATATCCACAAGTTAACAGACACTAATTATATCGTATCTTCTTCTTCAGAATATTATATAGCACTTTTAAACCCAAAATATCAAAGCAAACAATTCTTGCCAATGATTAAAGAATTTAATGATTTTGATTATGACAATAATGTACTTGTTAATACAGTGGATATAGCTGTAAATAATTTAAATAACAACTTCATAGCAGCTATGAAATATTTAGACAGAATTATCATATATGATTCAATGGGGAAGATTCTAAAACAACATATTTTTTCTTTCCCAGAAATTAAGCTGTGGAAAAGATTTGAATTATATTGTGCAAAAGCTATTTGTAATGAAAATTTTTACTATATATTAAGACATGAAAAGGTTAGTGATGTAAACAACTCTAGATTAATGGTTTTAGATCATTCGGGCAACATATTAAAGGTCTATGCATCATCTGTAGGGTTTGGGAAAATTGCTGTTTTAAAAAATGGAAATATTCTCAATATTATTCAAACTGAAAATAATGATTTAATGTATGAAATGTCGGAATGATTTGTTTTTTTATGTTGCAGCAACTACAATTTTGTGGTTGCTGCTTCTTTCCTGTAGCAGAAATATAAGAAATGAAGTAACCCACATCTCACCAAAACTTCTTACTACAAACGAAATTGAAAATCCTTGTTTGGTTTCAATGTCATTAAAACTCAATTATAGCTATCTTTTTTGTATAACAAATTGTGCTAAAAAATATGTATGGCTTATTGATGCTAATACCTTGAAAGTTGCAAAGCAGTTTGGTAATAAGGGGTTAGCGAGAGCAGAGTTTGAAATGCCAATTGAGGTTAAAATATCACAAGAAATAGATTCATCAGTATCGCTTTACGAGTTAAATCTACAAAGGGTAAAAAAGATAGATTTAAGTAATGTGTTCTCTTCAAGTTTTAATGAATGGAATGTAATTACTGATAGTGTGGCAGATAACGCTCTGTTTGGTATAATGGATGACATAACCATAATTACAGATTCTCTTTTATTATGTCAAAAACAAGCTGGAGATAATTATCAGATATTTAGCTACAACACTTACACAAAGAAAATTTCAATAATTGATCAATATAAAGGATTTGATAAAAAACCTTTGTTATCTAGGATATCCTGGTTTAGTAGATGTAATGTTACATCCAGTTACAAAGAAAAGCGATATGCAATCATATTTAAATATCTTAATTCGGTGTCTTTTTATGATTTAAATAATAACCTCATAAAGCACCACTCATTTGAACAGGTAAAACCACCTGAAACATATGAAGAGTACAACAACATGACCACGTCTGCGAATTACTTTAACTATTATTACGCTACTGATAATTTCTTATTTGTTTCCAGATTGATCAATAATTCAGATAGATCTGAGATACTCTGTTTTGATTGGAATGGGAATTTATTAAAAATACTTGATATTGACCACAAGGTGGTTTTATTTGCTGTCAACGATCAATCTTTTGAGCTTTACACTATTCCAAGATTGGTAGGTAGCAGTACTATAAAGATTTATAAGTTTAATTATTCTTTATGAAAAACTTTTCAATAATAATTTTGACTTTATTAAATGCTAGTTTGATGTATTTTGTTTTATCTATAAATTCAAGCTACAAAGGATATAAAGAAGCTGCTGTAAATCAAAAAAATGCATATAATTTTGAATTAAAAGAATGGTATATCAAATCACTCTCTTTTTCTAAAAGCCAGTTGTATGTTTCTGAACAATATCATCAGGATTTGATAAATCTTGTAGGAGACTCTCAAAAAGTGATTATAAGAATACCGATTTCGGCATGTAAATCATGCATAGATGAGTGCCTAAAAGCTATAAAAAGATTTGAAAAGACATTTATCAAAAATAATTTTATATTTATTACATCTTTTAGAGTAACTTCAGATTATGAGTTATTTATTAAAGATAACGGGATAGAAGGTTTAATAACAAAAAATATTCCAATAGAGGAATTGAATATAAATGAGAAAGAATTACTTGGGTTGTATTTTTTTAAAATTAATACTGACTTAAAAATTAGTGATATTTATTTTTATTCCTTAGCAACAAGCTTTCTGTTAGTTGATTATTTTAACATCGTTTTTCAATAACTCATACAATAGCTTTCGATCAAAATATTAGATAAGTTATAACTCAACTCCCCCTATACTGAATTGCTTCGGCAAGATGGGCGGTGGAGATATGTGGGGAGTGGTCGAGGTCGGCAATTGTTCTTGCAACTTTAAGAATCTTCCCGTAGCCGCGGGCAGATAGGTTGAGCCGGGAGATTGCGGTGGCGAGCAGCCGGCTTTCGCCGGGACCCAGCAGGCAATGCTTTTTTATATCGGAAGGAGTGAGCCCGGAGTTGGTACAAGAGCGGCCGTCAAATCGCCTCTTCTGGAGCTCCCGGGCCGCGATTACCCTCTCCTTTATAACGGAGGTGCTCTCTGCCGATGAATTGCTAAGCAGGCGCTCGCCGGGCACAGCATTAACCTCCAGCCGCATCTCAATTCGATCAAGTAAAGGACCCGACACCTTGGCCGCATAGCGACTTATCATATATGGCGAACAGGTGCACCTCCCTGCAGAATCGCCATAGTAGCCGCACGGGCAGGGGTTCATCGAGGCGAGAAGCTGAAAATTGCAAGGATAGGTCACTTTGTAGTTTGCCCGGGAGAGTGAGATTACTCTCTCTTCGAGCGGCTGTCTTAGAAGCTCAAGAAGATGTCTGCTGAATTCAGGGAGCTCATCCATAAACAAAACTCCGTTATGTGCAAGGGAGATCTCGCCCGGGAAGGCTTTGGTTCCACCTCCCGCTATCGCAATTGCAGATGAGGAGTGGTGAGGAGCTCTAAAAGGGCGCTCCCGGATAAGCCCTTTAAAGGAGTGGCCTCTGCCTGCAACCGAGTAGATCATACTTGTCTCTATGGACTCATCCCGTCCTAGTGGAGGAAGAATTCCGGCAAAGGCTTTGGCCATTAGACTCTTGCCCGAGCCCGGAGTTCCACACATAAGCAGGTTATGCCCTCCGGCTGCAGCTATCTCCAGCCCTCTCTTTGCGTGCTCCTGCCCTTTGATCTCTGCAAAGTCGGGAGCGAAACTGCTCTGCCATAATGGGCTGTTCACATCTGCACCATCAAAACAGGCATCTTCTGAGTAGGGTTTTACCGGAGATATCACCCCGTCGTCAAGCAGAATCGAGATTACATCTGCAAGATTATGAGCGGCATAAATGACAATACCGTCAATCTCAGATGCCTCCATCGCAGACTCTACCGGGAAAATACACCCCCGAAAAGACTCCTCCCTGGCGTGAACAGCTATGGGAAGGGCTCCGGGTACAGCCCTTAATGAGCCGTCCAGAGCAAGCTCTCCCATAATTATATAACTGCTCAGAGAGTTGAATATGTATTGCTCAGATGCGGCCAGAATTCCAACCGCAATAGCAAGGTCAAAAGAGGAGCCCTCCTTGCGCAAATCTGCAGGAGCCATATTCACAATAATCTTTTTGCCGGGGATTCTGGCTCCGATGGTCATCAATGCTGTAGAGATTCTCTGTTGACTCTCCCTCACTGCGCTATCCGGCAAACCTACCAGAAAAAAGCTGATCCCTTGAGAAACATCCACTTCAATAGTCACAGTAATCGCCTCAATTCCAATACAAGAAGCACAATATGTTCTGCTTAGCATATCTTTTTGAACAAAACTAACTCTTATATAGTGAAGCCAAACAGGTGCCGGTGCGATTTATCTGATCCTGAATTTAATTTATATATTTTTAGAATTCTAAATTCAAATCTAAAATTAATCGCTTAAACAAAATTGTGGATATTAGCTGTTTCACAATTATAAGTGATTTAGTTCTTAAGCTTCACCAGCACAACTACTGGGTTGTCTGTCTCTTTTAACCCATCGGCTATCTTTTTGAATTTGTCAGATACTTTATGGGATTGGGCGTGTTGGATAAATTCTGAAGCATTTACAAATGAGACCAAATACTCGTCATCGCTGATATAACTTGGCCAGAATGCAGGACCGCCTTCAAAATCCTCAATAAATCCCTTTTGATAATCCTCCGGTTGATCAATCAGACGAAAACTACCATCTCTTTTGTCGTATAAAGCACACGAAAATGGAAAAAGCATAACAGTGTCTTTTCCTCCTCTTCTAATCATTTTCATTGGCTTATGAGCCAGAGTACGTAAATTCAAATTGAAAAATATATGATTGTTACCCTCTAGTATTTGACCATACAAGTTAATAAGTTTACTCCGTTCATTCACCCTTTTTATATTATCTGCAGTTATTTTGTATTTACCGTAATTTATTCTATATATTGTATCAATACTCACATATTCTTTACTATGTGATATTATGAATTCGTCGTTCCCTGTTACAACTTTTCCAAGGCTCTTATTGCTGAAAATTACAGGATTATCCAATCCTTTTACCCTTTTTTTTCTATTTTTGGCAATTTCAATTTCAGATTTAGGATAATTGAATGACAACTTTATTTTTGCAGAGGAGTCTACTATTATGGCTGCATATTTATTTTGATTTTTGGAATCCGGCATCGTAATTAACATATAATGACTATCATCTATTTTTTTTATAATACCATAACCATTACAAAACTCCTCTTTTTTAACGGGTACAGATTTTATGAATTTGCCTTCGAAAGAGTATTCTATGATATTATGAAAAGTCAATATTACGATATTATTCTTATAGGTATCAATACTATTTATTGATGTATACTCTTCCGGTCCTCGTCCTAATCTGCTTAGTGTGTTATGAAATTGACCTTTCCTGTCGAATACCTTTAGTATTCCTTTGGAATTCTTAAATGTGTTCAGAACAAAAAAACCATTTGTATAATAAACCTGGCTTAAATCTCCAACCAGTGATGAATCGGTTGTCTCGAGGGCGATATATTCGACGCTTTCGGCTATTTCGCTAATATTTAATAAATACCCCCTACCAATATTATCTGCGATGTTAATGGTAGAATATTTTTTATTGGAAACATCTGAAGAGGTACAGGCATTAATCAATAAAATAGCCACCAAAGCGAATGTTTTTATGCTGCAATATTTCATATTTTTTAATTATGAGCGATTTACTTCTTAAGTTTCACCAACACAACTACCGGATTGTCGGTCTCTTTTAATCCATCGGCTATCTTTTTGAATTTGTCAGATACTTTATGGGTTTGGGCGTGTTGGATAAATTTATAAGCGTCAATTATAGTCACCATAAAATCATCTTCGCTTATATAATTGGGCCATATTGCCGGACCACCCTCAAAATCATCAACAAAGCCAAACTGATTAATCTCCGGTTGATCTACATATTGAAATTGTCCGGTTTTTTTGTTGAAGAGTGAAGCTGTTATAGGTAATTCTACTTTTTTCTCATTTTTTTCTCTTTCATATCTTAATATTATCTTTGGTTTATGGGGTAAAGAGCCCATAAAAAATTCCATAAAGAGGTAGTTTGTGCTTTCATATACGCTTCTGTATCGCCGGATGAATGGTAGATTATTATAATTGCGAACATTCAAATTAATATTTTTATAGTGATACTCCCCATAATTTAAAATAAAAGAGGTATCAACTCCTTTGGAATTACTAGCGGAAAGAATGTTTTCACCATAGCCGTTAAATATTCTAACACTATCTCTGAATTTATAGAAATATGGATCAAGAAAATATATTTGTTTCGAACTGTTCAAACGAGTACTAAGATCTTTATCAGAAAAACTTATGAAGTAAAGAACATTAAACAGACTATCTGTTACACAGGATGTATATTTGGATTTATAGTTCCTAAATGTAATTAAATTCAAATTCTCTTCAATTTTGAAATATCTATTTGGACCAAATATTGAAATTTCTTCTTTTTGGTGTAATAAAATTCTTTTAATAAAATCACCTTCGCTGTTGTATTCTGATAACTTTCTGTGTGAGTAAATCAACAAATTGCTAGTTAAAGGATCAATATAAAAATCAAAAAGGGACTCATACTCTTGCGGGCCTCTGCCTTTTTTGTTGAAAATTTTTATAAAAGAGCCATCTTGGTTAAATATTTTTATTTCAGTCATAAACTGTCTAATATATAACTTCCCGTTTACAAAATTTAGGTTTGTCAATGGAGGTGCAAGTAATGATTCATCATTTGTTTCTAAGGGAATGTAGTCTATACTCTCCGCAATTTCTGAAAGATTAACTACACTGGTTTTCCCAACATTACTTGCTAAATCAATTACTCTTAAGTCCTTCGTTTTTTCTTCTTGTATGCAAGAGAATAACGTAATCGTTATTAGAATAATTATCAGTTTCTTCATTTATTTGTTTTTATTAAAAAATATAAACCCTCTATCTAAGAAATTAATATTTTAAATATGATTTCATCATAATTTTTGAATTTTTCAATAATACTGTTGTTTATCATATAAATTAA